>Ga0180434_10002901_pt1 | contig 22237 bp, 16 predicted proteins | sample SS_ome_7_FD_132453 | JGI IMG/M metagenome (GOLD analysis project Ga0180434, IMG submission 132453) | Hypersaline lake sediment archaeal communities from the Salton Sea, California, USA - SS_1_D_2 metaG | ecosystem: Environmental > Aquatic > Non-marine Saline and Alkaline > Hypersaline >...
CCCGTCCTGCGGGTGGAGCATGTGTATCATCGGCCCGGGGCGATCTGGCCGTTCACGGTGGTCGGCCGGCCGCCGCAGGAAGATACGATCTTCGGCCGGCTGATCCACGAGCTGGTCGGGCCGATCATCCCCAAGGCGATTCCCGGCGTTCGCGCGGTCCATGCGGTCGACGCGGCCGGGGTCCACCCGCTGTTGCTGGCGATCGGCAGCGAGCGGTATGTGCCCTACGAGCCGCGTCAGCGCCCGCGCGAGCTGCTCACCTTGGCCAATGCGATCCTCGGCCACGGCCAACTGTCGCTTGCGAAGTATCTGTGGATTTGCGCCGGCGAGGACGAGCCGACATTGGACGTGCATGACGTGGCCGAGTTCTTCCGGCATGTGTTGCAGCGGGTCGACTGGCGGCGCGACCTGCACTTCCAGACCTGCACCACGGCCGACACGCTCGACTACAGCGACGCCCGGCTGAACGAGGGCTCGAAGGTGGTGATCGCGGCCGCCGGGCCGCCGATCCGCAACCTGCCGGTAGCGACCGACGCGAGGATTCACCTGCCCGAGGGGCTGGGGTTTTGCAAGCCGCGGGTGCTTCTGCCGGGCATTCTGGTTGTCGAGGGTCCGCATTACGAGAGCCACGACCGGGAAGGCGACGTGGCAATCGGTCGTTTCTGCGGGCAGTTTACCCGGAGCGACCCGATCAACGGTTTTCCGCTGATCGTGGTGGTCGACGACGCCGATTTCGCGGCCCGATCGCTGGAGAATTTCCTCTGGACGACGTTCACCCGAAGCGACCCGGCGACCGACTTGCACGGGATCGAATCGTTCACCGTGGCGAAGCATTGGGGCTGCCGGGGCTCGCTGGTGATCGACGCGCGGAGCAAGCCGCACCACGCCCCGCCGCTGGTCGAAGATGCCGAGATTAGCCGTCGGGTCGACGCCCTGGCCGCGCGTGGCGGGCCATTGCATCGGATTCTCTGAAGCCTGCGCCACGGCCGGGCAGGCCGACCGTGGCGTAGGAGCTTCTTACCCGATTCTCACCAGGCCGTGGCGAGCGATTCAAAGTAGCGGCGAACGAACTGGCGATCGATCGTCGAAAGCTTCGGCCCCTCAATCCGGACATAGCGGCCGTCGGGCTTCTGAAGCCGCACGACGCCGCCGTCGAGCACGGTGACGAATCGAGCCGTCAACTCGAACTTGCCCGTCACATCGCTCCAAACCCGATAGCCGCTCGGGTCGACGCCGGCAAACGGATCGTCGGCCGCAGCCGGCGGGGCGCCGAAGGGATCGTCATCGGGCACGGCGGCAGGCGGGGCACCAAAGGGATCGTCGGCCGGTTCTTCAGCGGGAGGCGCGCCGAAGGGATCGGTAACCGGTTCGTCGGCTGGCTCTTCCGCCGGCGGGGCCCCAAACAGATCCTCGGCCGGCTCTTCAGCAGGCGGGGCCCCAAACGGATCAGCGGCAGGCTCTTCAGCCGGTTCTTCCGCCGGCGGGGTGCCGAAGGGATCCTCAGCAGGCGGCTCTGCCGGAGTCAAGGCGGGCGGCTCGATGGGTTCTTCCTCAGCCGGAGCCAGAGCGGGTTCTTCCTCCACCGGGGCGGGGGCCGGCTCTTCCTCAATCGGAGCCGGAGCAGGCTCTTCCTCCACCGGGGCGGGCGCAGGCTCTTCCTCGACCGGAGCCGGAGCAGGCTCTTCCTCAATCGGAGCGGGCGCCGGCTCTTCCTCCAGGGGTGCTGGAGCCAACGGTTTCTCCTCAGCGGGTTCCTCCGGGGCTTCCATCGGTGCGGGCGCTTCGGGCAACACTTCGTCGACAACCTGATCGTCCATTTCCACAAGGACGCCCTCGTCCTCGACCACAACCGGCCCTTCGCTCACCGGGCCGCATACCGCTGGGCCACAACAGGTCGCCGCCGGCATGCAGCCGTAGTATTTCGTGTAGCAGTTGGTCGACGTCCGGCAACGTCCGTAGAGTTGATCGAGGCATTTGCATGCCCAGGCGGACTCGGTCGAGGCCAACATCAACGCCACGGCACAACCAAAAATCAGTCCAATGCGTTTACTCATGGAAACCTCCCATTCGATAGAAAGCAAGATGCACTTCCGAGAGACGCGGATACCTCACCCCATGCTAGCCAGGCAGTCGCCGAAATACAACCACTCGCCCCGACGACTCACCCCATTTTATGCATCCACTCTACTCCACGCTGCCACCCCACGCAACCCTTTCGCACAATCTTTCGCAAAAGAAGCGGTCTCGGATCCTCAAAAGCGACGTTCAAGTACGGACCAATAGGCCCCCTAGTGTGATCCAACATACCCCGAAAGAACCATTCCCCTGGTGATTGGCTCGAATCTGTGCCATATTCAAGGGTTTGGCGCGGAATTGGCATGCCCGTCGGCAGGCGCTGGACGTTGACGGCCACCTTGAGCCTGCGTGTCTGACTGTCGTGCCGCGTAGCTGGCGTGTTCCGACCGTCATTCTCGCGTAGGCGGGAATCCAGAGCCCCTCCGCAAACGGCTGGGTTCCCGCCTTTGCGGGAATGACGCTGGAAAATGGAAAGAAGTGGGCATGACGACTGAAAAGATTTGGAGTCTCTCCGGATGAAAACACGTGCCACGACGATCCTGACGGTTCGCCACAAGGGCGTGGTCGCCATGGGCGGCGACGGCCAGGTGACCGTCGGCCAGTCGATCATGAAGGCCGATTCGAACAAGGTCCGCCGCATCCTCGACGGCGAAGTGATCACCGGCTTTGCCGGCGCCAGCGCCGACGCGTTTGCCCTGTTGGAACGCTTCGAGGCGAAGCTGAAGGACTACCGCGCCAACGTTCCCAGAGCAGCCACAGAGCTGGCGAAGGACTGGCGCACCGACCGCGTGCTACGCCGCTTGGAGGCGATGTTGGCGGTCGTCGATCGGCGGCACACGCTGTTGGTGACCGGCAACGGCGACGTGATCCAGCCGACCGACGGCATTCTGGGCATTGGCTCCGGCGGCGGCTATGCGGTGGCGGCGGCCCGGGCGCTGGTGGCGCATTCCGACCTGAGTGCCGGTGAGATCGTCCGCGCCGCGCTTCAGATCGCCGCGAACATCGACGTCTACACGAATGAGAACATTGTGGTGGAGGAATTGCCGTGCGAGATTTGACCCCGAGGCAGATCGTTGCCGAGCTGGACCGCCATATTGTCGGCCAGGACGAGGCCAAGCGGTCGGTGGCCATCGCGGTGCGCAACCGCTGGCGGCGGCAGCAGTTGGGCGAGGAGATGCGGCAAGAGGTCGCGCCGAAGAACATCATGATGATCGGCCCGACCGGCGTCGGCAAGACGGAAATTGCGCGCCGGCTGGCCAAATTGACGCAGGCGCCGTTTATCAAGGTCGAGGCGTCGAAGTATACCGAGGTTGGCTATTACGGCCGCGACGTCGAGAGCATGGTTCGCGAACTGGTCGAGAACGCGATCGGCCTGGTCCGCGAGCAGGAGCGTGCCGGCGTGGAGGAGGAAGCGCGGAAGCACACCGAGGAGCGTCTGCTCGATCTGCTGGTGCCGGCCCCGCCCGCCTTCGACACCGCCGAGGAGAGCCCCGCCTTTTCCGAACGCCACGTGCGCACCCGGGAGAAGATGCGGGCGATGCTCGTCGCCGGCGAGTTGGACCAGCGCCGCGTCGAGGTGCAGACTGAACAACGGGCCATGCCCATGATGTTCACCGGCGCCGGCATGGAGCAGATGGATTTCGACCTGCAGGGCATGTTCGAGAAGATCCTTCCGAAGAGCACCGCACGGCGGGAAATGACGGTCGCCGAAGCCCGGGAGGTGCTCTTCGAACAGCAGTGCGAGGCGTTGATCAATCAGGAAAAGGTGCATGCCAGCGCGGTCGAACTGGCCGAGAACGTGGGCATCATTTTCATCGACGAACTTGACAAGATTGTAGCCGGCGAGCAGGCCCATGGTGCCGACGTCTCGCGCCAGGGCGTGCAGCGCGACCTGTTGCCGATCGTCGAGGGCACGACGGTGCAGACGCGGTACGGTTTTGTACGGACCGACCATATTCTGTTTGTCGCGGCCGGCGCGTTCCACCGCGCCAAGCCGAGCGACCTGATGCCGGAGCTTCAGGGGCGGTTTCCGATCCGCGTGGAACTGAACGACCTGACCAAGCCCGATTTCGTCCGGATCCTGACCGAGCCGAAGGGGGCCTTGACGAAGCAGTATCGGGCTTTGCTCGAAACCGAGGGAATCGAGCTGGTCTTCGGCGATGACGCGGTTGACGCGCTGGCCGAATATGCCTACCAGGTGAACCAGACGATGCAGAACATCGGCGCCCGGCGGCTCTACACGATCATGGAGCGGATGCTTGAGGAACTCAGCTTCGAGGCGCCCGAGATGAGCATGGGCCGGGTCGAGATCAACGCCGCGTACGTCGAGCAGCGGCTCAAAGAGGTCGCCGAGGACGAGGATTTGAGCAGGTATATCTTGTAGCGGTCAGCTATCAGCGGTCAGCGGGCATGACGGCATGACGGGACTTGGGATTGGCATCTGAGATTTCCGATTTCAGATATCCAGCACGACGGCGATTGGCTGCCCGCTGACTGCTCTCCTAAAAACCGCGGGGGGCGTTCCGCAACTCGTGCCCTTCGACGAGCCAGCCGCCGTCGTAGGGCCGCAAGGTGAGCGTGAAACCGATCGGCCGCGCGTATTCGCCGAAGAACTGCTTGCGATCCCGGGCCGAAACCATCGCGATAAACTCCGCCTTGGCGGTCGGAGGGCTGGTCAGCCGGTTGATCGTGATGTCCAGGTCGGTGATGCGGATATCGATAAACTCGACCCAGTCGAGCGCCCGCCGGGCTTCATGCCGCGTATGCTCGGCCGACGGCGAGCAGCAGGCGAGCACCGCTTCGAGATCGTTCGCTTCCAGGGCCTCGATACCGCAGTCGAGCGTTGCCTCGACCTCTTCCCGCTCGGTGACGACCAGCCACTCGAGCCCGACGCCGGCAAGCACCAGCGCGAGCACGCCGGCCATTGCTCCAAGCAGCACACCCCGGCCGGTCCGCACCAGGGCGACCCCAAGCGCCGCCTCAACGAGGATCCCCAGGAAGAGGATCGGTAACGGATCTTCGAGCAGGCTGGTCATGGATTTGATTGCGGAGTAGAACCCCAACGACGACCGGCCGCGCTTCGGTCAGGCTCGCGAGAGATACTCGCCCGAGCGGGTATCGACCTTGACGATTTCGCCTTGCGCCAGGTACTCGGGCACCTGGACGACCAGCCCGGTCTGAAGCGTCGCGGGCTTCGTCCGGGCGGTGGCCGAGGCGCCCTTGATGCCGGGGTCGCACTCGACGACCTTCAACTCGACCGACACCGGCAATTGTACGCCGATGCACTCGTCGTTGTAGATCAGCGCCTGCACGCCCTCGAGCTCCTCGGTGAGGTACTTGCTCTCTTCGACCAGGTCCTCCTTCGGCAAGGAATACTGGTTGTAGTCTTCCTGGTCGAGGAAGTAAACCTGATCGGCGTCGGAATACATCATCTTGACCGGCCGGCGGTAGAAGTCGGCTTCGTCGAGCGAGTCGCCGCCGCGAAGCGTGATGTCGACCTTCTGACGCGTCGAGAGATCGCGGGCGCGGTACTTGTAGAAGGTGCTCGCACCCCGGGCCGAAGGCGTCTGCACCGAGACCGCCTCGATCAGACACGGAGAATCATTGTAATTGACCACACTGCCGGGCTTGATGTCTTTTGCCAACATCGGGAAGTCTCACTGGGGGAAGAAACGCCAAGGAAGTCTCAAAATACGAAATTCAAAATCAGTAGTTCCAAGTTTGATCAGCAAATCGTTTAACGGAAGCCGAAGGCGCTGCTGTTTTGAGGGATAAACCGTTCGGTAAAACAGCGCCTTCGGCTTCCGTTAAACGAAACTTGGAACTACTGAAAATACCAATGACCAAAACCGGCAGGACAAACCCGCTCCATGGAGGAGGAGAAACCGCTAATGAACACTGATGAACGCTAATAGGACCACACATTAGCGTTCATCAGCGGTTCCTTCCTTTCGTGCTTCGGATTTCTTCATTCCCCCGTCGCCACGGTCTCGTAGGTCCGGCCGTCGACCTTGTCGCGGAAGTTCTGCTGGGCGATCTCGGCCAGGTGCTGGCCCCAGGGGGTCGGATACTTGCACGTAATGCATGCACGGCATAGCTCGCCCGGCTCCTTGCCGATCGCCCGAGCGACCGATTCGACCGGCAGATACCGCAGCGAATCGGCGCCAAGCTGCTCGGCCATTCGGGCTTCGACGTCGGCCGTCAGCGGCCCGCCCTGGAGGAACTGTGGGGCGAATAGCTCGCCGACGGTCGACATGTCGATGCCGTAGAAGCAGGGCGAGATGATCGGCGGGCACGCCACGCGCACGTGGATCTCCCGCGGCTTGCCCAGCCGGCGGATTCGTTCGAGCAGGGCCTTCATGGTCGTGGAGCGGACGATCGAGTCCTCGACCAGCAACACCCGCTTGCCTTCGAGCACCTCGCGCAGGGGCGTGTATTTCGTTTGCGCCTTGTGCCGCCGGCTGCCGCTGCCTTCGATGAACGTCCGGCCGCTGTAGCGGTTGCGGATCAGCCCTTCGACGCTGGGGATTTTCAATGCATAGGCCATCGCGTCGGCGGCCGCCTTACTCGTGTCGGGCACGGGCACCACGACCGTCTCGTCGTCGATCGGCACCGTCTCCAGCCGCGCCAACTCCTCGCCGAGCGCCTTGCGGGCAAGGTAGACGCTCTGCCCGTCGAGAGTGCTGGCGACGTTGGCGAAGTAGATCCATTCGAAGAAGCAGTGCGCGCGGCGGGGACTCTCGGCGTATTGCACGACCTCCAAATGCCCGTCGGTGATAATCACGGCATGCCCCGGTGGCAGCGACACGATGTTCTCGGGCTCGAAGCCGAGGTTCAACAGCGCGACCGACTCGCTAGCCGCGGCGAACAGCGGTCCCTCAACCGCGTAGCTCAGCGGCTTGATACCCATCGGGTCGCGGGCCACCACCATATTGCCCAACGCGTCGAGCATCACCAGGCTGAACGCACCGTCGAACCGGGCCGCAAGACGCCCAAGCACCTCCGCCAGCGGCGGCTGCTGCTCGGCCGACAACGAGGTGCATAGCTGGTGCATCATGATCTCGGTGTCGGTCTCGCGCGCGAGATGGTTGTCCTGGTCGCCGAGCAGTTCCTGACGGAGTTGTTGGTAGTTGGCCAACTGGCCGTTGAAGGCGAAGCTGAACCACTTGTGCTTCTTGATGTGGTGACGTTCGAACGGCTGGGCGTAGCTGCGGTCGTCCTGGCCGCAGGTGGCGTAGCGGACGTGCCCGATGGCGGCTCGGCCGCGATATTCGGCCATCAGTTGTTCGGCCTGCTTGCGACGGCTGAGGCGGAAGACCTCGGTCACGGTGCCAACATCCTTGTGGGTGTCGATCAGTTGCTTCCGCTTGGGGTTATAGGAGGTCATCCCGGCGGCCAACTGGCCCCGGTTCTGGACATCCAGCAACATCCGCGGCATCAGCCGGGAGACTTCGTCTCCGCCTTGCAGAGGCACCAGCGGGCTTGCCCCCCGGCCGGGGAGGAAGTAAAGCGCGGCAATGCCGCATTCGTCGCGAACGTCGCTCATGGGCAATCCGTCGGAACGTGGATGGGCTTTGAAGATGGTGCGGTGACTCGCCCGAGTGGGGGGCGCCAATCGCCTCCGAATCGCAATACCCCGGTGCGGATAACCGGCAAGGCCTTGGGAGCCTCGCCCCCGGTGAACTCCCGGTCACCTCACCTAATTCTAACCGCAATGCTAGCATCCACAAGCCACGTGTCGGGGCAAGGCCTTTTCCGGCCCTATCGATCTTCGCGTCACGAAGCAGCAAGCACGGGGGGGAATCGTCACTGCCGCCGAAGGCGGAGTCGTTTCAATCGTCATTCCCGCGAAGTCTGTCATGCCGCTCTTGCGGCACCTGGAATAATGAAAATGCGTCTCTCCGTCATTCCCGCACCCGTCTTCACGAGGGTAGGCTCTGTGTGGGAATGACGGAAGCGGGAGATGCCGGCGGAACGCCCCCCTTTCCTTCCGTCGGCCGGCACGATAGATTTGGGTGATTCGTATCGGGTATTAATCCATTCACTAAAGGAAGGCGAAGCAGAGATGGCCAAAAAGACGATCGACGATGTGAACGTGCAAGGCAAAACCGTGTTGATGCGGGTCGATTTCAATGTCCCGCTGGACGACCAGCAGAACGTAACCGACGACCGCCGCATCCGGATGGCTCTGCCCTCGATCAAATCGGTGATCGACCGCGGCGGCCGTCTCATCCTGATGAGCCACCTGGGCCGCCCCAAAGGGGAGCCTGACGCCAAGTTCAGCCTTCAGCCGGCCGCCGAGAAGCTGGGCGAACTGCTGGGCAAGGAGGTCGCGTTCGCCACCGACACCGTCGGTGACGATGCCAAGGCCAAAGCGGCTGAGCTGGCCGACGGCGATGTGCTGGTCCTGGAGAATCTCCGGTTCAACCCGGGCGAAAAAGACGGCGACGCCGAGTTTGCCAAGGCCCTGGCCGACATGGCCGACGCCTACTGCAACGACGCCTTCGGCACCTGCCACCGGACCGACGCCTCGATGGTTGCCGTCCCGGAGGCGATGGCAGGCAAGCCCCGGGTGGTCGGCCACCTGGTCGCCAAGGAGATCAAGTATCTTAGCGAGGCGATTGCCAATCCCGAGCGGCCGTTCGTCGCGATCCTCGGCGGTGCGAAGGTCTCCGACAAGATCACGGTCATCGAGAACCTGCTGAACCTCTGCGACAAGGTGCTGATCGGCGGCGCGATGGCCTATACCTTCTCGCTGGCCCAAGGCGGGCGGGTCGGCGGAAGCCTGGTCGAGCCCGACAAGGTCGATATGGCGAAGAAGCTGCTCGAAGCGGGCGGCGACAAGCTGGTCCTGCCGGTCGACACCCACGCCGGCGACGCCTTCAGCGGCGACTGCAACAAGCAGATCGTCGAGGCGGGCAAGATTCCCGAGGGTTACGAGGGCCTGGATATCGGGCCGAAGACGGCTGAAATGTACGCCGGCATTGCCAAGGATGCGAAGACGGTCGTCTGGAACGGCCCGATGGGCGTCTGCGAGATGCCGCCGTTCGACGAAGGCACCAAGGCCGTCGCCCAGGCGATTGCCGACAGCGGCGCGACGAGCATCATCGGCGGCGGCGACAGCGCGGCGGCCATCGAACAGTTGGGCTTCGCCGACAAGGTCAGCCATGTGAGCACCGGCGGCGGCGCGAGTCTTGCGATGCTCGAAGGCAAGAAGTTCGCCGCCGTTGAGCTGCTCGACGAGGCGTAGGCCCGTTTGGACAAGCAAGCCGGCAGTTTCCCCAGCGGATGCCGGTTCACCACTAAACGGGGCATCATCCCGTAGGACGGACTGCACATCCGTCCTGCTTGCCGCGCGGCCCTATTTCCATTCGACGCGGAACGCCTCGATTGCCTCCGGCGAGGAAACCAACAGCGCCGGCTGGCCGTGGAGTTCGGCGACGACCACGCCGGTGATGACCTTGCCGTAGTTGAACCGATCGCGCGGCGTGCCGTCGGCGTCGAGAATGTGGATCGAGCCGTCGGCGCCGGCCAGGAGCCATTGCCCGGGCCCGTCGGTCGATAGCCGCACGGCTTGGACCTGCTCGACCGGATGTTGGGGAATGCCCGACGGAAGCGGGTAGTCCCAAAGCTCCTCGCCCTGCATATTGATGCCCACCGCGACGCTTTGGCCGGGCTCGCTTGCGCTGATGCCGCACCATTGCCGCGTACCGTCGCTGGCGAGATCGGCTCCGGCAATCCAGATCCACGGTCGGCCCGGCACACGGACCTGCCCATGGAGGCGTCCGGCGGCATCGACTTGGGCGAGCGTATCGCTCATGTTCGCGCAGAGCATCGCCCGCTTGCCGTCGGCGTCCGGTTCGGTCAGCGCCAGGCATTGCACGTTCGGGATCGAGCGGTTCGACCAGATACGCTCGCCACGGGGCGACGCCGCTTGTACGCCCACTTCGCCCCAATAGCCGACGACGATCTCCAGCGTGCCGTCGCCGTCCAGGTCGGCCAGCCGGGCGTCGGCAATGCCGGCGTGGTTGTGCTCCAACGCGTTCTCGGGATAGCTGACGATCCGCTGGAACTGCTCGTCCAACAGGTGGCATCGCTGCTGCCGGGCTGCCAGCCCCACGGCCAGATAGCGCCGCCGGCCGTCGGCCCCCGGCGCGGTACGAAGGCTGTTGATAAACTCCGATTCTTCGATCGGCAGGTCGTGCCGGGCGACGACCTTGCCGTCGGGACCAAGCTCCGCCACCGCCTTCCAAGCGTCGACCACCAGTAACCGCAATGGCCCCTCCTCCTGCTCGACCGCCAGGATATTGCCGGGGGCGTCCAGCTCGGTCGACTCCCACAGCGGTGTGAGCTTCATCGCCGACGGCTCGCCGCGCGGCGCGATCTGCGTCTCGGGAAGCGGCACCTCCTGGACCGACGGATCGTCGGGCCCTCGCGGCTGCTCGGCCTGTTCCATCGCCCGCTCGTACTCGGCCAACTGCTGTTGGTACTCGCGGAGCGGCTCCTGATAGATATCCTCTCCAGCAAGCAGACGCTCGAGCTTCTTCGGCAGGAGCGTGGTCAGTTGCGGATTCGCGCCGATCTCGTAATCCTGGACCACCCCGTTGGCGTCGATCAGGATCATGCTCGGAATATTGACGGTGTAGAACAGCGAACCGGCATGCTGATTGGGGTCGCGAAGAAGAGGCACGCTCACGCCCAGCTTGTCGAGCGTTTGCTGGACCTCCCGATCGCGGGTTCCTGGGTCATCGACGCTGACGGCAAACGTCGCCACCTGTTTGCCCTGGTGCTGCCGATAGACCTCTTCGAGCTTCGGAAGGCTCTCGCGGCACGGCCCGCACCAGGTCGCCCAGAAGTCGAGCACCGTCACCTTGCCGGCGATCGACTCGGGCGTGACCGTATTGCCTTCGCGGTCGGTGAACTCAAACGGCGGCACGCTGTTGCCGAGCAACTGGGCCGGATGCGGCTGGACGAAAAACTTCACCAGCTTCGCCCCGGTCGGAATGTCGAAAATGAACGCCTCGGCCGGCACGTCCGCTCCCAACTCGGCACCGTCGAAATCGACGATCAGCGAGGCGTCTTCCACGGTCCCCTGCTGGGCCAGCATCTCGCGGAGGCTGTCCGTCGGGTAGACGATCCGGCGAAGCGCGTGCGACTGCTCGTCGATCAGCAGGACGAACGATCCTTCCGGCTGCGTGAACTCAACCTGATGACACGACTGCTTGCCGATGATGGCCTTTTCATCCAGCAACCGCAAATCGGCCTGGCCGAGCATCTCGTCGAAGGCCGGATCGCCGAGCAGCAGCATCAACCGCCAAGGCGGCCCGCCAAACCCCTGACTCAGCGCCGCGCCCAACATCCGCTCGCGGTAGAGCGACGGCACGGTCAACTTCTCCGGGGCGGGACGGTCGAGCACCTGGCCCGGCAACGCCTCGACGGTCGCCCGCAGCCGCTGGCCATTGAGAACCAGATTGGCCTGCTCGAAATCCAGCCGCAGCTTGTTCGGCCGCGCGAAGGCAACCGCGGACTTGGCTTCGTGGTCGATCGGCCGTTTGTCGATGGTGGCCGTCAGGCGGACCACCCCCTGGTCGGTATAGGTCGACGCGGCGCGGTAGGCCTCGGCCATTTGGCGCAGCAGTTGCTTCGCATCGCCCGGCTGACGCGCGGAAGCCGCCGCGATGGGCTGTGGTGTTGACGGCTCGGCTGCGTCGGTCACCGGAGGGGAATCGGAGGCCGATGCTCCCTTGCCCGACGAATCGCCGGCTGAATCGGTCAACGAGTCACAACCCGCCTGCCCCAAGGCAACCAGGCCCCCGACGAGCAGCCCCAAGATCCAGCAGTCTCTGAAAGTACGTCGATGTGCGGAATGTCGCATGAAAATCCCTTTTTGTGAATTCTGGACAGCCGTTTCCCTCGCGCTACGCAGCCTCCGCTGCGAAGGTTCCCATTATTCGCAAACTGGCCGCTGAGGTAAAGCTCGACTTGTTGACTACCCACCAGAATCGCCGGATAATAGACGGTTGCAATTGATTTCGCTTTACCCTTTTTCCGCATTCCCCCAAAAACTCCAGGCAAAAGGTGGGCAGGCACCTCGCAGCCACCTTGTTTTCGCCTACATGCCGTCCAGGGCTCGGAGCCAGTCCCCATTTTGTTAGGAACTCCAGGATGACCACATTGCGATTCGGAACGGATTCGGCTCTCCACTTCGAGCAGACACCGGGACAGCGTGTCGAGCAGTGCGATGTCCCTCGGGGGAGCGTCCTGGAGGACGTGCCGGCGGCCGTCGCCGACGCGTTGAGCCGTCCGCTGGACTATCCAAGCCTGGCTAGTAGCACCGTGCCCGGCGACCGGGTCGTCGTGGCCCTGGACAACGAACTCCCCCAGGCTCCCCAGCTTACGGAGGCCGTGATCCAGGGGGTAATGCGGGCGGGCGTCGCCCCCGACGGGATTTGCCTATTGCAGAGCCATGCCGGCGGCAACCCGGACGTCGACCCGTGCCGACTGCTCCCCCCGGCCGTTCGCGAGCGGATGGAAATCCGCGTTCACGACCCCGCCGATGCGGCCCAAATGGCCTTTCTGGCGACCGACGGGCAGGGCCATCCGATCTTGCTGAATCGGGCGCTGCACGAGGCCGACGTCGTGTTGCCGGTCGGGTGTTTGCGGTCGAGAGCCGCGGCCGGCTACTTCGGGATACACTCGTCGGTCTTTCCCGCGTTCTCCGACGATCGGACCCAGCAGCGTTTCCGCGCGCTGGGCGCGTTGGACCCATCGAGCAAGGCGAAGCGAAAACTCGTGGAGGAAGTCGATGAGGTCGCCCGGCTGCTGGGCGTCCACTTCACCGTGCAGGTGGTGCCAGGGCTGGGCGAGGAGGTGTTGCACGTGGTGGCCGGTCAGAGCGACGCGGTCGCCAGGCAGGGGCAAACGCTGTTCGAGGCCGCCTGGCATTGCCAAATGCCCGAGCAGGCCGACCTGGTCGTGGCCTCGGTCGAAGGGGCCGCGCATCGGCAGTCGTGGGAGAGCTTTGGGTACGCCCTGGACAGTGCGGTCGCGTTGGTCGAGGAGGGCGGCGCGATTGCGGTCTGCTGCGATCTGACGACGCCGCCGGGGCCGGCCTTGCAGCGGCTGCTTCGGGCGAAGTCGCCGGCGAAGGCCTGGCACGAGATCGGCCGAAAGCGGCCGCCCGACGCCCTGCCCGCGGCCCAACTGATGCGGGCATTGGACCGCGCCAAGGTCTACCTGATCAGCCGCCTCGATCCGGAGACGGTTGAAGACCTGCAAATGATCCCCCTGGCCGCCAACCAGGAGTTGAGCCGCTTGATCCGGTTGCACAGCCGTTGCATCCTGGTCAGCGGCGCCGCGTATGCCGAGACCATGGTGGATTGAGCGGAGACATCATGTCCGACATTGCCCAACGTATCGCCGAGAATATCGCCGAGGTGCGCTGCCGGATCGCCGAGACCGCCGCACGCTGCGGCCGAAGCGCGCGCGACATCACGATGGTGGCCGTCACGAAGTATGTCGGCGTGGCCGAAGCCCGGGCCGTGGCCGAGGCCGGCTGCCGTGTGCTGGGTGAAAGCCGCCCGCAACAGCTTTGGGAAAAGGCCGAGGCGCTGAAGGATCGACCGGTCGCGTGGCACATGATCGGGCACATCCAGCGGAACAAGGTCCGTCGCACGCTGCCATTGGCGACGCTGATCGAGTCGGTCGACAGCATGCGGCTGCTCGAGACGATCGACGCGGAAGCCGCCTCGCTGGGCCAAACCGCTTCGATCCTGCTGGAGGTCAACGTCTCCGGCGAGCAGGCCAAGCACGGGTTCGCGCCCGAGGCAGTGGAGCCGCTTCTGGAGCAGATCGCGGCCTGCCGGAATATTCGGGTCGGCGGGCTGATGGGCATGGCCGGCTGGGGGGGGACGCAGGAAGACGCTCGGCGCGATTTCGCCGCGTTGCGGCAGCTTCGCGAGCGGCTGCGCCCGAACTGCCCTCGGGAAATCGTTCTGGACGACCTTTCGATGGGCATGAGCGGGGATTTCCCAGCCGCGATCGCCGAAGGCGCCACGATCGTCCGCATCGGCTCGGCCCTGTTCGAAGGAATCAGCCGATGATCCGGTTGCAGCCGCACTCGGCCGGCACGATCCTGCCCGTTCGGGCACAGCCGTCGGCTCGGCGCAACGAAGTCCGCGGCGAGCAGAACGGCCATTTGAAGGTGTGCGTGACCCAAGCCCCGGAGAAGGGCAAGGCCAACAAGGCCCTGATCCTGCAACTAAGCAAAGCGTTGGGGCTGCGGAAATCGCAGATCGAACTGCTCGCCGGCGAGACGGCCAGCGAGAAGCGGTTCCTCATCCACGGCCTCACACCCGAGATGCTGGCCGCGAAGATTGAGGCGTTTATCCGCTGACCAGCAGGCCCACGGCCGCGCCGAACATCAGCAGCGTCAGGAGCATTTCTTCGTAGGTCACGTGCGATTTGCCGTCCATGGCAGGTCCTCTTGACGCGGGCAGGATGGGTCGAGGGAGGGGGTTTCGCCCTGGCCTGAAGGCCAGGGCGAAACGGAGGTGGGTCATGCACTTAAACCCCCGAAGAAAGATCGGCCGAGCCATCCCGCAACAACGGCATATTGCTCTTGCCCAATACCAGCGGCAAATGCGCAACGGCCAGGCTATCCGTCAAAGTTCACCCAGAATGCCGCGTCGATTGCCGGTCCGCACTACGAGCCGTATGTCTAGCGCTGGTGCTTGATAACGGCGTCGATCAGGTCCTGGAGAGTGAAGTCCTTGGGAAACGGCTCGTCGCGCAGATGGAGCACGCGCCGGTAGTTCTGGATGACTTCCATCAATTCGGCACCAAAGACTTCGTCGGTGACCAGTTGGGGGAACATGTCGAAGACCTGCCGCCAGGCTTTGAAGCCGTCTTCGTAGTAGTCGCCGGACGCCATCAGGTCGCCTTCCTCATAGGCCTGATCAGCCTTGAAGATCAGTTCGCGGGCCCTGACTGCCTCGGGCGTTTGCTCGACCTCGCTACGCATCTGCCAGAAATCGTAATTGACGATATCCCGATACCGGTTGATGATGCCCAGCACTCGCTCGGCCTCGGCCACCTGCTTGGCCAGAGCAATCGCTTCGGCGCGATTCTCGCCTTCGATTTTCTGGGCCACGTCTTCGTGAGTAACCCGGAGAGTCGGCTCGGCTTCAGCGGCGAGGGAATGTTGCTGGGACGTCCGATCCAGAGGCGGAGTATCGAGCGCCTGGCGTTGCTCTTCGGTCAGGGCCGCCCGCTTCTGCTCGACGAGTTGCTCGCGCAGTCCCGGCTTCAGGGCATCGAGCTGGTCGATCATCTGCTGGATCTTCTCTTCGTAGACCTGCCTATCCTTCAGGCGGATGCTCGACGCATAGGCGGTGGGGAAGTCGCGCGAGCCGAACGCGCTCCATTCCTCGGCGGCTTTAGCCCAGGCATGCCGAGCCTTTTGGCCGAAGGTGCCTTCCTTCTCCTGGTCTTTCGCATAGTTCATCTGGCACATGGTCGGGTCGGAGTGATAGATCAGCGGGCTCTTGCCGCCCATCGAGGCCCCTTCGTTCTCGACCAGTTGGATGACCTTCTTGAACCACTCCTTGCCCACCAGCCAGTTGTCGCGTTCGAGTTCGGGCCGCGAGCCGTGGAAATCGTCGTCCCGCTTGAATAGCTGGCGGAACTGTCGGCGCTCGTCACTGCGGCCGATCTTCTGGGAGATGAACCAGCCGACATCCCAGAACAGCGGCGCCGCCCGCTCGTTGAACTGGATCCCCTTCTTCAGGAAGTCGATCCCCTTGATCACCCAACGATAGCGGTCGTGGAAGTCGTCGAACTCGACCGAGACGTTGTACGAGAGATTCCACGCCTGGAACTGCCAGACAGAGATGAAGTTCGGCTGTAGGCGGGTGATCTGCTCGAGCGTGGCGGAGAGGTTGGTCCAGTCCTTTTCCCTCTTATAGCGATGGGCCTTCTCCCAGAGGATATTGGCTGCGATCCCGCGCAAGCCGAAGGTAACCAGCTTGATCGTTTCGCTGGTCGGATCGATCTGGCCGAGTTCGGCCTGCATCAGGTTGTGCTCGGCTCGCTTCTGGGCCAGCATGCCGCCGGGGCTGCCATCGGCCGTGGCCGAGTCGCTAGTCGCCGGACGGCCCAGGTAGCTCAAGGGCACCAGCAGCACGGCAATCACAACCAGGTAGACGATCTTGCGGTCAAGCGAGCTTTGCGGGGTCATCGAGCCACCTCGCGGGTTTTCAGGAAGAAGTAGCCGGCTACCATCACAGGCACAAGGAACGCCAACGCTTGCAAGCCGGCACGAAGCAGCCAGGCCGGGGCCACGTCGAATCCGTAGGCCACTTCCTCGGCAAAACTGAACCGGTGGAACTGCGGTAATACGGCCGACGCCGCCCACAGGGCATAGCCCATCACCTTGTCGACCATATGCACCACGGTGGTCTGCAGGCCGCCCTCGAGGTCGACCATCATGTTCTTTTGCGTCAGAATGCGAACCGCCGACTCCGCCGGTCCGCCACCGAGCACCCACTCCATGCCCGCCGCGTCCATCTGCTCCTTGGTCATGAACTGGCTGGCGCCCAATCGGGCCATGAAGTCGCCGAACAACCCCCCGATCAACACGCCCATGGTCGCCACCAGCGCGATCGGGCCGCTGAGGAAGGTGCTAAACATCACACCGATGCCGATGACCAGCACCATTTGCAGCCAGATCCCCAAGTAGCCCTTGGCGAAGTTCAGCGGGAAGGAGGCATCGCGGGCTCGCAGATACAAGTCGGCTCGTCCGGCCCCGAAGTATTGCCCCGGCTGCACGCAACGCAACCAGATCTCCACCTTCCCATCGGCCACCAGATCGTCGAACAGGTCGACCGTCTCGCCCTCGGGCGTCTGAAGCTTGCGCGGAATGAACTGGACGTCGGTCGAAAACTCCTTGGCCTCGAAGATTTTGGCCTCGACCCTCTTGCCGGTCTTCGGATTGCGAACCGAGAGGCTGCCCGGGATCGGCGGGATGACGTCGGGATTCGAGGTGTCGCCCTTGTGCGTGCGGTAGACCTCGATGGTCAACTCCAACGGCAAGCCGTCGGAGAACCGCTCCTCGGTGATGCCGTCGAAGGTCCAGACCCCCGCCGCCAGAGTGCCGCCCTGCACATAGCTGCGGTAGCTCCATTCGTTGCCGACATTGACGCCTTCTTCAGCGTCCTTGCCGTGGCGGTCCTTGAAGGCGAGCCTTCCGTAGACCGGCACCCGCGCAACCAGCATGCCTTTGGGCGGGCCGAGCCGGTAGGTGGTTGCGTCGCCTTGATCGTCGACGCTCAATTCGTGCCAGTGCCCCTGTTCCATCTGCACATGCGCGTTCCCCTCGGCATCAATTTCGACCTGGTGCCGATGCTGGTGGGTCCGCGCGGTGCGGCCTCCCACGGCGGAAGGCTGACCGGCCACCACCCGTCCCACGGGCGACAAATCCTCGGCGGCCAGTTCGTGGGTGTGGTCCAACCCCCGAAGGACGAAGAAGTAGCTGATCGTTCCCATCACCAGAAGCAGCCCGGTGCCCAACGCGGTAAAACCGAGCACGCGGCCGAGCAGGATCTCACTCGGGCGAACCGGCTTGGTGACCACCGTGTGCAGCGTCTTGCTCTTCAGGTCCGCCGGCAGGCTCAACGCGCTGAGAAACAGGGCCAACAACAGCAGCAGATAGCTGGTGGCCGTCAGCACGAAGCTGAGGTAGAGCCGCCCGGGATGCGGGCTGCCGGGATCGAGGAACCAACCGGCAAACAACAGGACGACGATGAAGACCGCAAAGACCACCACCACCCGCCGGCGGATCGATTCCTTCACCGCCAGCCATGTCAGAGCCGCGACCCGGCGGGGCGATATCCGGAACAGGTCGACCACGCCGGAGCCCAACACGCGGAATGTCTTCCGCGTAGCGCTAATCGGCCCGTGACGCACCACCGCTACCAACCACCAGAACAGCACGGCTGCGACGGCCAATATGCCGACCAACTGCAGCCACTGTAACAAACCGAATTGAAGCCAATCCGCAAACGGCTCCCCAGGCAGATGGACAGTCATGTTTCCTTAGCTCTCACCCAGATATGCTGAAATGCAAAACAGTTGGAACGGGGGATAACGCCTGCCGCGGAACGAAAGCCTATCGCCACCGCATGTGGCTCTCACGGCTTAGACCGGCTTCTCTTCGGCGGGCTCGGCCTGGCCGGTTGCCTGCGCCATCGCCTCGCCGTTGCCCGACTCCTCGGACGCGCCACGAAGACGACGCCCCGGGTGGGCCTCGCTTTCGCGGATGATCGACAGGAACAAGTCCTCCAACGAGGTAGTGGGATTGTCCATCGAGACCAGCTCGCCATGGTGGCGCTTGATCACCTCGGCGATTTCCTGCTGGGCCTCGTCGCTGAGGTCCTTGGCGCGGATCTCCGTCACGTCCCGAACCTTCAGCAGGCTGTCAACCCGGCCGAGTTCCTTCAACTCGCCCTGATACAGGATGGCGATCCGATCGCAGACGTCCTGCACGTCGGCCAACAGGTGGCTGCACATCACGACCGTCTTGCCGTCGTCGCGAAGCTTGAGGATCAGATCCTTCATCTCCCGCGTGCCGATCGGGTCCAGCCCGGAGGTCGGCTCGTCCAACAGGATCAGCTCGGGATCGTTGATCAACGCCTGGGCCAGGCCGATGCGGCGGACCATACCCTTGGAGTATTCTTTCAACTGCCGCTTCCGGTCGCGAGTGAGCCCGACTGACTCGATCAGCTCGAAAATCCGCTGCCGTCGCACGGCCTTGGGGATGTCGAACAGCCGGCCATAGAAATCGAGCGTCTCCTCGGCGTTAAGGAACCGATAGAGGTACGATTCCTCCGGCAGGTAGCCGATCCGCTCGTTTTTGGTGACGTCGGTGGCATGGCGGCCGAAGATCAGCGCTTCGCCCGCAGTGGGGAAAAGCAGCCCTAAGAGCAGTTTGATGGTAGTGGTCTTCCCGGAGCCGTTTGGCCCCAAGAGCCCGAAGATCTCTCCTTGGCGGACCTCCAGGTCAAGCGCTTTGAGCGCCCGAACCTTCTGGCGCCCCCAAAAATCGCGGTAGACCTTGGTCAGATTCCGAGTTTCAATGATCACGTCAGAATCCATGAATCCCTCGCACGGCTGGGAAAGTCTAGAAATACAGATTCACCTGCGACTAGGCTCGTTCTGTTACGTTGGCAATACTTCTTAGGTTCGACGATCTTCCGAAAATCATCAAGCCCTTGAGTAAAGATTACACCAAGTTTTCGCCCACGCGAAGAAGATACCTCCGCGGACTCGCAATAACACCCCACTATCCATGGGGCCCGCCGACTCCATCGGTGGGTTTTCCCGGGGAATCGCTAGCCTGAAGGAACGACTCAAGAACAACTCCTCATTTCATCCCCCTTGTGATTGCTTCTCGGACCGTCACTGCCGCGCAGGCGGGCATGACGGTTGGGAAGAACGGCCCCCAAGACAGGCGTCGCGGCAAACGTTAGAATTGTGTGACCACTGCCCCCGTGGAGAAACCCATCCATGCAGCCTGTCCGGATCGATCAGGACCTCGCCCGACATGAAGCCGCCTTGCAGTTTTTGCTGGGGCGAATCGACTACGAGCGAGCGGTGAACGTCGCCTACGGCGCCCGCGAGTTCAAATTGGAGCGGATGCGCCACTTGCTCCGCCGCTTGGGCGACCCGCAGCAGGGTATGCCAATCATCCATATCGCCGGAACCAAGGGAAAAGGTTCCACGGCCGGAATGATCGGAGGCATCCTGACCGCGGCCGGCTACCGAACCGGGCTGTTCACCTCGCCCCACCTCGACCGGCTCGAAGAACGCATGGCCGTCGATGGGGCCCCATGCCCCCCGGACGAACTCGTCTCGCTGGTCGATCACCTCCGGCCGGTCGTCGAAGCGATGGATCAGGCTGCCGCGGAAGATGAACTCGGTGCGGTTACCTATTTTGAGTTGACTACCGCGTTGGCGCTGTTGCACTTTCGGCAACGCGGCGCTCACGCCGCGGTTCTGGAGGTCGGCATGGGCGGACGGCTCGATTCGACCAACGTCTGCCAGCCCTGCGTGGCGGTAATCACGAATATCAGCTTCGACCATATGCAGCAGTTGGGCAATACTCTGGCCGCCATTGCCCGAGAGAAAGCCGGCATCATCAAGCGGGGCGTGCCGGTCGTCAGTGGGGTGATCGAGCCGGAGGCCCGGGATGTGATCCGAGAATCGGCCCAATCGAGGGGATGCCGACTGGTCGAACTAGGGGTCGACTTCGATTTTCGCTACCATCCGCCGAGCGGCCGGCAAGCAGGACCCCCGAGCTGCGGCGACTGGCAGCCCAGCACCGCCCGAGTGGAGTTCTTCGTCCCGGCCCCCGCGACCGACGAGCGGGCCGGCGGGATCGAGTATCCGCTGGCGTTGATCGGTCGCCATCAGGCGGCCAATGCGGCGATAGCCCTAGCCACGGTCGGCCAGCTCCGTCAGGCTGGCTGGCAGATCGGCGAGGAGGCGGTTGGGGCCGGATTAGCCGGCACGGCTTGCCCCGCGCGGGTAGAGGTGGTGGCCCAGCGTCCGAAGGTGGTTTTGGACGTCGCGCACAATGTGGCATCGATCCGGGCGCTGATGGAGGTGCTCGACGAGAGCTTCCCGGCTGATCGGCGGTTGCTGATCTTCGCGACGACCCAGGGAAAAGACCTCCGCGGCATGCTCGCCGAGATGGTCGGCAAATTCGATGAAATGGTGTTTACCCGCTATTTGAACAACCCCCGCTCGGTGCCGCCCGAGGAGCTTCAGAGCCTCGCCGCGGAGCTGACCGGCCGCCGTTTTCCCGCCTATGCCGACCCGGCCGACGCCTGGGAGCAGGTTCGCGAGATGGTCGCTCCGGACGATCTGGTCTGCATCACCGGCTCGTTTTTCATTGCGGCGGAAATGCGTCGACTGCTGGCCGCCCGGCCCTTGCTCCTGCCGGCCGAGGCCGAAGCCCGGGAATCGGCCTGAGAGAATACAAGCACGACGCGCGAGCGAGTGGATGAGGGTCCCGGGATGCAACCCACTTGCTCGCGCGTCGTGCTTGTATTGCCATTGCCCCATTGACGTCGTGGCAGGAAACGGAGTTGACGCGGCGCAAGCTGTTCTGTACTATTCGGTTGCGCGGTGGCGTTGCTGCATTCGATTTCCCCGCCTCCGAACGTTGCGGAGACGATTTTCGTACAGCACATGCGTCCAGGCCGGACTACTTCGAAAACGCGCGATGCCGTAGGACGGATTTGTACTCCGTCCAACTCAGCGAATAGACGGAGTACAAATCCGTCCTACATGTCGTTCGCTTAGCTTATCCCTTGGCTTTTCCAGAATCGATTGCCCATGTCTCTCCGCTTCATCGTCACTGGCCTGTTGGGCCTTGTGGTGGCCGTATTGTCGACCATCGTGGCCCTGGGCCTTTGGGCGAGTACGTCGGACACGATCGGGGAAACCAGCGACGTCCTGCTGCGCTCCTATGCCAACGACCCGGACACGCTCAACCCGATCACCGCCAGTGATACCGTCAGCGAGGCGTTCCAGGCGCTCGTTTACGAAACGCTTGCCGAGCGCGATTTCGCCAACCCCGAGCAGTGGGTTCCCATGCTGGCCACCGGCTGGGAGTTCGACGAGGACCGCCTGGAGTACACCATTCATCTCCGCCGGGGCGTGACGTGGCACCCGATGCAATTGCCCAACGGCCGGTGGCTGCCGGAGACGGAGTTCACTGCCCGGGATGTGAAATTCACCTTCGACTGCATCCTGAACAAGTACGTCGAAGCGGCCCACATGCGGAGCTACTACGAAGACCCGGAACCGGCCGATCCGTCGAATCCGTACAAGATCGAGGTGTCGGTGGTCGATCGGTATACGGTGAAGGTGCGTTGGAAGAAGCCCTATTTTCTGGCGAAGTCGTTCACGCTCGGCGTGGGCATCATTCCGCGGCACGTCTTCTCGGTCGACGAGAATGGCGAGCCGATCGCGTTGGACTTTTCGCTGAAGGAGTTCGCCGACGGGTTCAACAACCATTGGGCCAGCACGAAGATGTGCGGCACCGGGCCGATGCGGTTCTCCCAGTGGACGCGGAACCGGCGGCTGGTGCTCGAGCGGA
>Ga0180434_10002902_pt1 | contig 22236 bp, 12 predicted proteins | sample SS_ome_7_FD_132453 | JGI IMG/M metagenome (GOLD analysis project Ga0180434, IMG submission 132453) | Hypersaline lake sediment archaeal communities from the Salton Sea, California, USA - SS_1_D_2 metaG | ecosystem: Environmental > Aquatic > Non-marine Saline and Alkaline > Hypersaline >...
CTCACATTTGCGTTTGACATCCCATAAGGACAACTCCGACCCACCAAGAGTCGGCATGGCGCGGACCATTCCTTTGCCGTTGATCACTCCGAGCAGAGCAAGGTCATACCTATATCGATTTGGTTGGTTTCCCCAAGCATATCCTTGAGCCCATACGTCAAAATCATAGTAGACCGTATTCGAGTAAACTGGAAGTCTGCTGCCGTCTGCCGGTCCCAATAGGACACTATCAATGCGTATGTTTGGCTTTGGCCCTATTTCATCAAGCACTTGGCTCTCTTGTACGCCAGTTGTCCAGATGATGAGTTCATTATTCCCTTTGACCAGCAAAGATGCAGGAATAATCCAGCGTCCCTCGATATCAGCAAGCGGCGGTCGCATGCCCGGCACATCCTTCACATTTTCATAGCGAGTATCGCCTCCAAAAGCGAAGTACGGGAGAAGGCGCTTGCCGTTGATTCGTGCATTGAGCTGTGTGCCGTTGAAAGGCGCTTCGGCGAAATGGACGCGAAACTCCAACGACACAACCTGATCGAGGACGACCTTAAAAGCTTGAAGCTCTCCGGTAGCCAATGGATTGGTCTCATCCATCACGAGCAACTTGTGATCCGATGTCACCGCACGAAGGTCGATAGGAGTCACCTTTGCGTCTTCGGATGCAACCAGTGGCCTCAGAAAGACCAATGAAAATAGGATAGCGTGTGCTGTCAGTTGAACGGCCATTCGTCGAGTACGTCGTTGGTCACGATGGTTCTGTTTCACGTTGCTATCCATCAGGGGGTAAGTCTCAAGTTCTGACAATAATAATCACATTCGGCGCGGGAACACTTAGAACCAATTAAGGAGTGTAATTGAGGCAGGTGTTTTCTTCAAGTTCCGTGTTCAGCCAGAGTCGACACAAGAATTTCGGGGCATTTTCGGCGGAGGGTTCGAGGTAAGGAATAGGGACTGGTTGAAAAAGGTCATTTTCCTCGGGCAAAGACTGCTTCAGCCGCTAGCTCGACCCCGCAATAACCGCGAACGGTATGTTGCTAGTCATTGAGAGAAGTTCGCTTCTTCAAACGATGCGGCAATCTCGGGGAAAAGCCGGGACACAATACTAGTTTTGTTTTGGTCAATGGAGAACAGCTACACAGCGCTCTGCAAAACTAGTTTTGTGTCCCGGTTTTTCCTGGGAATCACTCATCTTCCCGAGATTTTTGTATCGACTCGTTCAGCCAAGTACTCACAGACCTCGGTTGCCTTGGGTCGGTTCCTGAGCAATCCTGAGAAATCGGTATCGCCCTCAACGGCCTTCTTAATTGCACCGGAGAGAGAAGCGTCGCCGAGCAAAATGCCGCCGACAAGATGGCTGTCCCAAAATACGAAACGAATGTATCGGCCATCCGCATGGTCTTCTATAACGCTATAACTTCCGTCTTCAGGCTCAAACTGTCCGATGCTTACCAACTCAAGGCTCAGGACCTTCAGCGCATTGGACCTCGGGATACCGCCAAATTCTACTGCGCCGCCGGCAGCATTCATGCCTGCAATGCTTCCTTGATACTGCGAAGGAGCCCACGTACCATATAGTTGTCCCCGGTGCTCCGCTACGTCGCCTGCAGCAAACACGTCAGGATGTGAGGTTGTCAGCAGGTTATCCACGATCACTCCCTTGTTCACATTGAGACCGGCTCTACGAGCGAGGTAGCTATTTGGACGGATTCCTGTTGCAATGATCACGACCTCCGCCGGGATGGTATTCCCGTCCTCAAGGAGCACACCAGCCACGCGCTCGTCCCCCACGATTTCCTTGGTTCGAGCTTCCGTCTGGAGTTTGATTCCCGTGGCAGCCACGTGTTCTGCGAGAAGTTCAGCGGCTTTCCGGTTCAATTGACGCGGCATCAGCCACTCATGTCCCTCAAGCAGGGTCACATCCGTCCCATTCCGTGCCAAGGCTCCGGCAGTCTCTATCCCCAACAGCCCACCACCGATGCAGACACAAGTCTTGCCTGACTGTGATGCTTCCAGAATGCTCTTGGCGTCTTCGACGGTTCTCAGGCTGTTCACCCCTTCCATATGAGCACCTGGGAATGGCGGAATGAATGGATGGGCGCCAATTGTCAAAATGAGTTTTTCGTATGCGACTTTGCTGCCGTCCAACAATTCCACTTCCCGGTCTTTGAGAGAAAGATTGTCGATTTCCATTCCGCTGAGCAATTCGATTTTCTCTTCGTCATACCAGCTCTGTGGATGAATGGGCAGATCGTGTTCGCCAATCTCCCCCGCAAGGTAGCGTGTCAAGTTGAGTCGGTAATACGGCAGATGGTGTTCTTTTGAAATCAACGTGATATCGGCATTAGGGGCAGCTCTCCGTAGTGACTCAACCGCCGATACCCCGGCAATCCCCGCGCCAACGACAACAACCTTCGCAACACGGCCACCGGCCTCGACTATCTCATCTCTCTCATCGACCGGCTCAAAGCAGTCAGCGGAAGATGCACATATTGGACATATTTCGGGAGGCTCGGACCCCATGTGCATGTAACTGCAGTTCAGGCAACGCTCTCGATGAACAGTGGCTTTTGGTGTGACCGGCGGTTCAGTGTATGCCTCATATTCTGAGCTGGGTGAGCCGCAGACGGGACACCACTCTGGAGGTTCTACTCCCCGATGAACGTATCCACAGACCGAGCACCGCCAGGCATTCTCAGGCGCGTCAGACATGATCTGGACTCCAATTCATCAGACTCGGTCTCGCAACCGAAACACCGCGTAACTGCTCAAACAACGCCAGACATCGACTTAAGGGATGCAAACCATGATGATCTGCAGCAAAGCATGGTTCTGCGTTCCGCGATGGAATTCACAGAAATGCAAACGTCGCGGCCATGGTTACAACATGCGAAACCCAGTGCAAAACAGCATTCATGCTTGTGATTTCGTCACGAGCGCCCATCGATATGCTTCAGTTCAGACTATTTCGGAGAACTTGCTTTTTGGCGCTCCACATACCGGACATGTATCCGGAGGCGCACCATTGACAGTGTTACCACATACAGCGCAAACGAAGATCTGTCCAGAAGGCAGATCCTTACCGGACTTCACAGCCTCAAGTGCTTCGGAATATAGGCCGTGATGAATCTCTTCAACAGCAAGAGCGTTCTTGAAGGAGACTTCAGCCCCCTTGTTGCCCTCAGATAGTGCTTCAGCGACAAATTTGGGGTACATTTCTTTGAACTCGAAACCCTCGCCATCGATAGCAGCTTGCAGGTTTTCTGTTGTGGTCTTCACGCCACCCATCACGCGGAGGTGGGCATGTGCGTGAACTGTTTCTGCCTCAGCAGCGGCGCGGAAAAGCTTTGCCACTTGCGGCAGACCGTCCTGCTCCGCTTTCTTCGCAAAAGCAAGATACTTCCGATTGGCCTGACTCTCGCCGGCAAAAGCTTCGCCTAGATTATCTGATGTTGCCATTCGATATCCCCTTATGAAATGATGTTTGAAAATCCCACAATCATGTGAGAACCGCCATTGAAACTGCACTATATGCATTCTATGAGCACACGCGGCGCCAAGCAAGAGAAAACATTGCCCCATCTGTCAATGATCCCAACAAATATTGGCCTGCCATCCTCATTAGCAGCGCCTTGCGCATGTCGAAGCTGTTCAGCGAAAAAGCAGCGATTGGCGTTGACAATCTCTGCTTTCTCAGATAACTTAGCTACTCCACACTTTAACGTGTCACAGTTTTATCTGAAGAAGTCCAGCCGAATCGAGAGAGACTTATGGAATTCGACCTGGAAAAATACCTGGAAGCGATCGAGACTATGTCCGACACTGCTGAACCAGACATGCTCCGCAGTGCTGTGGCTGATCTTCATCCCGCCGATATTGCAATCATAATCCAATCCCTTGACCGTGACCTGCGAGACGCCTTGTTCTACTCCCTCGACGAGGAAATGAGCGCCCAGGTTCTGCCGGAACTCGACGAATCTGTCCGCGGCGAACTCATCGAGGAACTCTCAACGCAGTCCATCGCGGAAGTCGCAGAAGCAATGCCGCTTGATGATGCAGCTGACCTTCTGGGCGAACTTACTGACGAACAGACGGCCGAAGTCCTGGAGCAGATGGAGGACACGGCCTCGGAGGAAGTGAAGGAACTTCTCCAGTTCCCGGAGGACACGGCTGGCAGCATAATGAACCCGGAACTCGTTGCCGTTGAGGAGCATATGACGGCTTCGGATACTGTGGTCCACCTGCGTTCAATCGGGAAGAACGATTTTGCATTCTACATATATGTGGTGGATGATCAGCGCAAGTTGCTCGGCGTTGTCCCACTTAGGGCATTGGTTACGGTTGACCCAAATACCAAGCTTCGCGATATTGCGGCAATTGACGTGATCAGTGTGCCGGTTGATGCTGATCAGGAAGAGATTGCCGGCATGTTCAAGCGCTACGGCCTGCCGGCAATGCCGGTTGTTGACAAAGAAGGAAAGCTGTTGGGTCGAATCACTGTGGATGACGTGCTAGAAGTCGCTGAAGATGAAGCTACGGAGGATGCATACAAACTTGGCGGCACCAGTGACGAGGAGCTTGCCAGCACTTCCGTCGTGCGCGTTGCCGGTCTTAGATTGCCTTGGCTGCTCATCTGCCTGTGCGGCACGATGCTTTCAATGCTGGTCATCTGGATGTTTCAGGGCACGTTGGGTGAAATGCTGGCCGTATCTCTGTTTATCCCTGTGATCACAGCAATGGGGGGCAACAGCGGACTGCAGGCCACTACAGTTACTGTAAGAAGCCTGGCAACGGGACACATCCATCCGGGTCGTATTCTTGAGGTTGTGGCAAGAGAAGTAGGCATTGGTCTGTTGCTCGGCTGCATTGTCGGTCTTCTTGTCGCAGCGGTGGCTTCCTTTCTGGATCCTGTCCTTGGGTTGGCTGTTGGTTGTTCAATGTTCTGCGGGATATCTGCCGCAGTGACTCTAGGCGTACTTGTGCCGATCACTTTGAAGAAATGCAACATTGACCCTGCTATTGCTTCAGGCCCTTTCATTACGACTATGAATGACGTGCTGGGGCTGCTCATATATTTCACTCTCGCAACAAGCCTTATCCATTACTTTGGAAATTAGCGCTGCCTTCGACGCTGTCAATGCCGTCAGGGAGGATAAGATATGGAAGCCTATGATGATCTGAAGCAGCTTGTGTTGGAGATGGAAATGGACGTCGAAAAAGCAGTCGCTGGCAACAAGTCGGCCGGTGTGCGTGCGCGCAAGCAGTTGAGAGTAATCAGAAAAGCCGCACAGAAGATGCGCCAGGAACTTCTCGCTCTCGAACAGGGCAATGAGTAATCCCTAAGGTGGTATGAGCCTGGACAGCTCAGAGGTCGTCAAGCAGGTGGCCGAGTTTATCCTTCTTCGCACGCAAGTAATCGACGTTTCCTTCATGAGGAGGGATTTGTAGAGGTACGCGCTCGACAATATCCAGCCCAAATCCGTCGAGACCGTGAATCTTCCGAGGGTTATTAGTCATCACACGCAGCTTGGAAAGTCCCAGATCACGCAGTATCTGGTTGCCAATGCCATAGTCACGACGGTCGGCCTCAAAACCGAGGTGGTGATTTGCTTCAACAGTGTCCATGCCTTCCTCGATCTGGAGCTTATAAGCCTTGAGCTTGTTGACCAAGCCTATGCCTCGCCCCTCCTGTCGAACGTAGATCACAGCTCCCTTGCCCTCTCTGGCAACGGCCATCATCGCAAGATGGAGCTGCTGGCCGCAGTCACATCTCAGTGAGCCGAGCACATCACCTGTTAGACATTCACTGTGTATTCTGACCAGCACGGGATCATCGTGTTTGATGGGATTTCCATTCTCATCGAGATCACCCACACCGCCCATGCACAACGCAATGTGAGGATCGGGATCTACGACGGATTTGTACGCGATCAAGCGAAATGTGCCCGCTTCAAGAGCAATATCTATTTCAATCTCTCTCTTGATGAGCTTCTCGGATCGAAGTCGATGTCGGACGATGTCCGCAATGGAGCACATCTTGAGATGGTGTCGCTTGCAGAACTTGTCGAGGTCCCTTCTACGCGCCATCGTGCCGTCTTCATTCATGATCTCGCAGATCACAGATGTCGGCCTCAATCCAGCCAGTCTGCATAGATCCACTGCCCCCTCGGTCTGCCCGGACCGAACGAGGACACCGCCCTCCCTGGCTCGAAGCGGAAAAACATGCCCTGGCTTGACGAAGTCAGAGGGTTTCGCGTCATCCTTAGATGCCAACAAAATTGTCCTTGCGCGATCGGCAGCAGAAATGCCCGTCGTAATCCCAGTGGCCGCGTCAATTGTCACAGTAAAGGCCGTGGTGTAGCGCGACGTATTATCTGACGTCTGAGGATGAAGGCCAAGCACATCGGCCTTGGAGCTAGACATGGGGAGACATATCAGGCCACGTCCGTGCGTAGCCATAAAATTAATCGCATCAGGGGTCGCCTTCTCGGCAGCACAAACCAGGTCGCCTTCGTTTTCGCGCGACTCATCATCGACCAACACTATCATCCGCCCTGCACGGAGGTCGTCTAGTATTTCCTTTATTGGATCCATCTTGCTCGTACTTCCTTGGGCTATCCAAAAGATTTTGCCACAACTTACGGCCTTCTTATTCTACCGTCTTTAGGTATCGGACGGCAACGTAGGCGAAATGATGCCTGACCGGCTGTTTGAATAATCCAACAGCCCTCGCATCTATCAGTGTCCTTAGACCATTTGCTCGATGAGGCGGACAGCGTTGCCGACACCGTCTTCAGTGCAAATCTTATTGCCTATCTCTTTTGCTGATCGTTGCATTTCGGCATTGGAGCAAGCGATCCGGATGCGATCAACAAGGGACTTGGCGCTGACCTTCAAGAGCGGAAGTGGCTTTGCACTGGCACCTTGGGAACGTGCGACTCGCGCCCAATAGGGTTGATCGGCAAGAAACGGACATATCACGGCAGGTTTGCCAGCTCGAAAGCCTGCCGCTGTAGTTCCTGCCCCACCATGGTGGACAACGGCAGACATTTGGGGAAAGAGCCAATCGTGCGGAGCTGACTTCAGCGCGAACACGGTATCAGGGATATTGAGGTCTGACAGTCCTCCCCAGCCAGTGGCGACAATGCCTCGTACCCTCGCCTTTTCGAGAGCTGCAATGACGCTCTGTCCAATCCGTTCAGGGCCTCCCACCATCATGCTGCCAAAACCAACGTACACGGGAGCAGGCCCCGCCTTAAGAAAATCAGTCAGGTCCTTAGGCGGTTGCCACTCCTCAGTTTCGTCCAGGAACCAATAGCCCGTGATCTGATGATTGTCCGGCCATTCTTCCTGACCGAAAGGTAAGTAGCGGCTGGCAGCAACAAGATTGAGAGTCGGGCTGTACATCCCTTCGGTAACGAAATTCCTCAGCGGCGCCAAACCGTGGTCAATTCGAGCCTTGTTGAGTAGGCCGTCAAGCCGCCACCGACAGAGTCGTTCCGTGACTTTCCACAGGCGTCGGTTGCCTCGCCGCCCCAGGCTTGGTAGCCCTCTTGGAGGACGAATTGAGGTGGGAATTGCCGAGGGGGTGAGGGTGACCGATACCCACGGTTTGTCGAGCTTCTCTGTAGCGATACGGCCCGCAGTCAGTGTCGAATGTGATACGATAATGTCAGCCGGTGCGGCAAGAGCATTCCCAGCTATCTCGATGCAGTCCGCAACACACTGATCTACGCAAGGAAGGATTTCTCGTTCGACGAGAGTCTGCATCTGTTTGGCCGGACGTCGTGATCCTCTGGCGAGAACCGACATTGTCTGTCGGATATGTTCTTCCTGCCATTGCGGGCCTATTTGTCGAAAAGGAAGTCCGACCTCAGAAACCCACTCACCGTAGATGTTTGGAGCCCCGACGACAACATCGTGTCCCGCAGCCTGCAGGCCGCGTCCAAGGGCCAGAAATGGGCGAACATCCCCTGTTGTGCCTGACGTGAATATCGCTACCCTCATTGGATGTCCATTTCCTTCCGGGGATAGCTTATGATTCAACTGAAGAAATCGTGCCGCCAGCGACAACGTCGTGGTTGCGTTCGAGCACAAAACGGCCGAGTTCTGGTAGCTCGGTGAATGGTTCGACAGCCACAGGAGAGTTTACCTCCAAGAGTAGCTCACCGACCTCCATGTTATTCAGAGTTGATGCGTCTTCTTCTATCAACTCCAGCGTGGAAGAGTTGATTCGCTCGAATATTGTATCGACATGACACTTCCGCTCCTGCGTCGTGCAGCGCAATATCAGATCATCATCCTTATGCAAGGGACGATCGGACATCCAGAAGATGGAGCATTTGAGCTTTTGGGCTGTCTGAGGAAGACTGTTTGGGTCAGAAATTGTTTCACCCCGTTGAATCGGCGTGTCAGTCTCCAATGTCAGTCCAATGCTTTCCCCGGCAGTGGCCTCAGATCCTTCGGCTCCAAATTCTTCAACAGTCTTGATAGTTGCGTCACGACCACTCGGCATGATGCGGACATTATCGCCCTGCTTCAAGACTCCCGCCTCGACGCGTCCGGCGACTATTTGTTTCTCATCAACATCGTATACACCCTGAACAGGCAGTCTCAACGCTCGGCTCGCCAGTGGAAGAGGCTTTTCAAGAGCATCAAGAGCATCCAGCACCGTTGGTCCGTTGTACCACGTCATGTTGGAGGACATTGTAACGATATTGTCACCCTGCATAGCCGAGATTGGGATGACCTCGTTTGGTTCGATGCCAATTTCCTTCATGAACTGCAGCATCTCTTCTTTGACCGACTCAAAACGCTTCTCATCCCAGTCGACAGCGTCCATCTTGTTGATGAGGACGACGTTTTCCTTTACGTTCATCATCGAAAGGACAAAAGCATGACGTCGGGACTGTTCCCGCACCCCCTCTTCCGCATCAATTACCAATAGAGCAGCTTCTGCCTGGCTTGCTCCTGTCATCATGTTCTTCAGAAACTCCCGGTGTCCGGGAGCGTCGATGATGACGTACTGCCTTTGAGGGCTGTTGAAGAAGACCTGTGCAGTGTCAATCGTCAGGCCGCCGGTTCGCTCTTCTTCGAGGTTATCCATAACAAAGGCGAACTCGACGGGTCTGCCCAGTTCTTTTGATATTCGTTCTACTTCTGCCATCTTGCTCGGCGACAGAGTGCCGGTGTCATAGCAGAGCCGTCCGATTGTAGTTGACTTGCCGTGGTCAACGTGTCCCACAAAGACTACGTTCATACGCGGCTGTTCTGTGTCCATTTCCGGAGTGTGTTCAGATAGTCCCATTGTTTGTCCTACATGTATCCCAGTGCTCGAAGTTTCTGCATTGTGTAAGTATTTTCTTTGTCCTGCGCTCGACCGGAGCGTTCGGCCACGTTTGTCGTCGCCAGTTCTTCGACGATTTCGTCAACCGTCGAAGCTGTCGAATCAACAGGGTTGCAGCAGGTTTCGCATCCAATACTACGATAGCGCTTGCCGTCCTTCGCAAAATACAGGCTTACCACCGGCATCTTCTCACGCTGCACGTATCGCCACACGTCCTCTTCCGTCCAGTGTAGCATAGGATGAACGCGGAAGTGATCTTGTTCCTCTCCTGCTGATTTGAACTGGTCCCACAGTTCAGGTGGCTGGTCTTCGTAGTTCCATTTGAAATCATTGTCGCGCGGCGAGAAGTATCGCTCTTTTGCCCGAATGCCGTGCTCATCTCTACGAATTGCCAGCAAGGCAGCATCGATGCCCTCTGCGTGTATGACATCCTTCAATGGCTGCGTCTTTAGCAGATTGCAGCAGTCAAGTTTCTTGCCCTCGTTTGGCCCCATTCCCTCAGCTATTGCTTTCTCGTTGCGAGCTACGATCAGGTCGAAGTCCCATTCCTTGGCATACTTGTCACGAAATTCATAGATCTCCTTGAATTTGTAACTCGTATCGATATGGACGACTGGGAAAGGAATCTTTCCGAAGAAAGCCTTTCGGACAACCCACAAAAGAGCAGTTGAGTCTTTGCCAATCGACCACAGCATTGCGATCTTGGGAAACCGGGCATATGCTTCGCGTATGATGTATATGGACCGGCTTTCGAGTTGTGACATTCTGTCCATTTTGCTGACTTCCCTTCTTATATCACCAATCTGCCTGATAGTCTTGCAAGTCGTCTTCTGTCAGGCAATACTGCTCAACACGGCGAGAGGGTCTTTCAGAAAGCGGAGCGTCGGTTCAATCAACGTCTCCGGCTTCTCGACCAAATAGAAGTGACCGCCACCCTGTAAAGCCAAAGTAGCACAGTGAGGCATCCGTTCCTTCAAGTGCTCGCCGATTTCGCGGTAGATCGAGTTTGCACCATATAGCGCCATCGTCGGACACTCGATCTCCCCCATTTTCTCCTCAGTAAGTCCGCAAACGTTACGAAAATCCTTCATAACACTTGTATTGTCCAGTAGATTCTTGATCCGGTCAGACTTGCGCAATTTTCCCTTTCGCAGGCCATAGTGGACTGGGACATCGAAGCTCTTTCTGATTACCTCGCCCGGATCAATCTCGTTGAGATCAGTTTCCGGCGTCAGCCCGTGCTCCGCAAGTCTGTCACCCATTTCCTCCCAGCCCGGCCAGTCCTTGAGCGTACGCAAGCTCAACAGTGCGGGGACTCCGGAGTCCGCTAAAATCAGCCCTTTGACCCGCTCAGGATAAAGCGCGCCAAGGTGAAGAGCAACTGCCCCGCCATAGCTATGACCGAGGAAATGAGCTTGTGCAATACCTATTTCATCGAGTAAACCGTGTAGATCCTCGGCCATGTCAGCCGTAGTGTAGCCGGTAGGCGGCGCGTCGGTGTAGCCGTGGCCGCGAAGGTCGTACATTGTCACGCGATATTCCTTGGCAAGTGCAGGGCCAATATTCATGTACCACATCGCCAAGCTGCCCGTTATTCCATGGATTAACACGACATCTGGACCTTCACCCAGTTGTTGGTAATGCATCGTCAGACCATTGGTTGTGATTTTGGGCACGAGCGTCCAATCAGTTCCTTCACAGTCGAATGCCAAGACCAGGGACTAGTCCATATAGCCCAATGCCCTTAGTCTGGCAGCAATCTCACGCTGATCCTCCTCTTCCCCCTGCGCGTCAGTTGCCTCTGCCGATGGTTGTGTCATATCGGATGGAGAGTGGGTCGCCTCCCCTATCACAGGAGATTGATTGACAAGCATCTCCGGATTGAATACTTCTTCCACCAACCTTCCCTCAAGATCGTTTGGAACCGGCAGTCCAAGCGAATACAGAATCGCCGGGGTCACATCCTCGATCGCCAACGGCTCAAGAGATTTGCCTTGGGCTATCGACGGTCCGGACGCAGCGAATAATCCTTCAGCTCTGTGGCATCCCTTTGTCTCGTCATCCGACAAGGGATGAAGCAATGTCTCCGACGCGCGAACCGAAAAAACAATGCCATCGACAGGTTCAACGATCAAGTCAGGAGCCAAATGAGACATTGGACCCGGCAACTTGTCTTCGCGATTGGACACACGCTCTATCATTCGCTCACCAGTCTCCGGATGAACACATTTCTCCAGAATGGCTTCCTTCAATTCAGTGCGAAAGTTCTCATATTGATCTTCAGGGATGTTCTCACGGACAATGTATACACCGCTGCAACTACCCGATGGCACATAAGCCATCGTACTCTCCCAATCCAACATCGTGAAATATCGAAATGGATGACCGACGCCAATCTTCGGCGAGTCTTCTGCGGAGTCGATCTCGACACCGTTTTTCCATTTCAAATACCCATTCTGATTGAGCCAGGCATTCATGTAAAACACGCCTTTGGTTGGACCAAAGCCGTGGTCGGAGGCGAAGAACAGGTTTGCTTCCGGACCTGCAAGTTTGGCAATCTCACCAATGATTTCGTCGACCTGGCGGAAATACTGTAGACACAACTCCCGAATCTTGCCATGCCACTCCGTCTCACCGTCCACGTTGCTCGACGGATCAAGGAATGTCCAGCAAAGGTGCTGCAACCGGTCAATGCCGTCAAAAACAACAGCCGTCAGGTCGCAAGGTTCATTCACCATCATATGCCGCAGGACTTCAAACCACGAGCGGTCTTTCTCAATGTGCAGTTTGATCCAGTCTTCGTATTCTTCTTCTGAGCATCCCTCGATGGCCTTTGCTTCTTCGCCTGGACTCATGCCGAGAGCTTTCAGGTCGTGTCCGATTTCTTCTCGCAGGCGTTTGATGATGCCTTTTGGATATGAATACATCCGCATCCAACGCGAAGTGACCCAGCCAGGGATGCTGTAGCCGTTGACCGGGCGCGGTGGGTGCATTAGTGGAAAATTGAGAGAACACACACGCAAACCCTGTCGGCTTACCATGGACCAGATAGTCTCGCAGGCATTGTCACGTGAGGTGATGATATCCATCGTGCGTCCATCGCGACGAACAAAGTCCATCACTCCGTGACGTCCGGGCGTGCAGCCTGTCATCAGGGAGGTCCAGGCGGTGGGGGTAATCGCAGGTGTGGTCGAGATCAAGTCGCCGCGCACACCGCGAGCAACCAGCCCGCAAAGATTCGGCATGACGCCGGAATCCATCATCGGATCAAGGACGGCGAATGTCGCTCCATCCAGACCGATCAGAATAGTCTGCCGACTCACGACGCAGCCTCCTGGCCGTCCTGCAAATGCTCGTGGATGAAATCGACGATATCGCCTACGCTTATGTCATCCACGCCCTGCTCGCTCAGCTTTGCGAAATACTTGGCAAAGGGCAGTTTCTCTCCGTAATGATCCTGAATCGCACCACCCAGAGCAACAGCATCGATGGATTCAAAGTCCAGATCACCCAGGATCATTGTGTCCCGCGTGATCTCGACAGTTTCCCAGTCTTCCTTCAACTCCTCGAGCAGATCTCTAAGAACAGCAAGAATTTGCTCCTGACTTGGCTTTGGCATTTCATACTTTCTCGATACGGGTAACTGCAAAAACAAAGTCTTCCTGACGCTGAGTATAGACGAGAACGCTTTCATGAGCAAATGAACCAAACATGGCCGACAGTTTCTCGCCAAGTGTCACCCATATCCGCCCGCCAACAGCATCTACTCTCGTCACCGTCTGTCCCTGTGGTCCGCCTTTCAGGCCCACACCAAATGCTTTGCCGACAGCTTCCTTTGCGCACCAAAAACGCAGCAACCACTCATTTCGTTCCGTCGCGCCGAGATTGTCTACCAGGGACTTCTCTTTTTCAGAAAACGCGGCAGACTCAAAACTCGGTTTCAACTCCCGCAAGCGTTCCACGTCTACCCCCACATTGCCGGAAATGCCTGCCACGGCCACGGCCACATCATCTTTGTGGGAAAGCGAAAGGGAAATATCCTGGCCGCATTCATCAACCCATTTGCCGGAAACCACAGGCTTGCCCTCTTGTGAGTTGATGCAGACATCCGCCGGGTACAGCTCGATGCCTTTCTGCTTCTTCACCAGCGCGCGGACGGCGTCCTTGGCTGCCGTCCTCCCAAGCAGCCACTCAGCACGTCGCTTTTCTGACTTCAGACTCTGAAAAGTCCTGCGTTCCTCCTGTCCCAAAAGCAAGCAGGCCCAGGAGTTTTGCCACATTCCGGCGGACATTGATCCCCAGGATTTCGCAACCCGACAATCGATTTCATTTGCGGATTCGCCACCAAATAGATTCAAACTCATACTTGGCACAGTTCGCTCAGGGAACTTCCAAAACTTGTAAACTTCCGGCGGCCAGAAAAAGCGCCAGTCTTGCCATCCAATGACCCGCATACACACTTTGCCAGCCGAGTCTACAAAGTCTATATCTGCTTTGAGCAATTGCGGCGAAGTATCTTGAATACGAACCTGGCAAGCTACTCGTTCGCCCACAGCAGGTGGCGGGCCGAAAAGATGAAGCTGCTGAATGCCAACCGGAAAAACGACGCGTCCAGTTTCCAGATACTCCAGCGGCCAATAACCGACCATCTGGCCACCAGCATCCAAGAGGCACGGATCTATGAGCAGATCCGGGTCCGATATCGAATTGAACAGCTTGTTTCGCGGCAGAGCCTCCAGCTCAGAGTCTACACCGTCCTGGCCAATCCTGGACATCCCCGCTACCCCCTGAAACCGAGGCCCGTGGAACATCCAGTGGTCGCTGTAGAGCTGCTTTGCATTCACTTTGGGCGATCGCTCTTCAGCAAGGAGAAGTTTCTCACTATTTGGCGCCTCGGGAAACTCCGGCGCAAGTACCGCGGTCATTTGAGCGATCACAGGAGCATCAGGCTTCAACGAACCGTCCGCTTCGGATCGCTTGATCTGCACGTGAATTCTATTTGGATCAACAGGTAACCGCCGAGCCGCGATCTGGAGGTATACTGATTCTTCACCTTCGGGCACTTGGATCCACTGCATGCTGCGTGCATCCAGGATGGTGACAACTCGCATGTCAGGGGCGAGAACGGCCGCAGCCTCGGCCATCGTCTCCAGGGCGACGGTCATAGGAACAACCGGCAGTGGGCGGAGTGAGGCATCATAGGCAGAAATGTAACGCCCAAACGAATGGTCTTCCAAGTACAGGTCTTCTTCAACGTCGACCTTTCGCAGGAATGTCATTTCCTTATCTGCTTCGGACCGAATGAGTTCACCAACTAGCGGAAAATTGCGTACACCTTTCCCTGTATCACTTCCTGAAATGGCTGCTTCCTGCGTTGCTGAGGCAACTTTCGATGATACATCGGTATCACTGTTTCCAGACAGATGGTCATTGAGGTATGCCATTAGCTGCCGCATAGTGCGTTGGCTGGCTATCTCTTCAACATCCATCTCCTGCTGATCAACGGGGAACTGCTCCGCAAACTCCTGTTGGAATGACCCCAGGATTTCGATTCGCTTGATAGAGTCAATTCCAAGATCGGCCTCCATATCAGCATCGAGATCGAGCATGTCCTTCGGATACCCGGTCTTTTCGCTTACCAGATCGAGCATAGTCGTCTCGATTGTGGCGAGATCGACGTCAGTTGCTGTTGTTGGTTCGACCTCAGGCTGAGGCTGCTGGACAGGTTGCTCGACTTCTGAAGGCGATGAATTGTCAATCGCAGACTCATATTCTCGCTCATCGCTCAACATCGCAGGCTGCAATACGGCGTCAACAGCTCCCTCTGGCAACAGCTCTTCAGAGCCTTCACCGGACAGGTAGGTCTGCATTGTGTCCTGTTGGATTTCGAGGAAGCGCTGCATTGTTCTCAAATGCTGCTGCATTATGCCGTCGGGCTCAGAATGCACGACTTCTGGTTCTTCCTGGACCCCGACATCTGATACGGCTTCTGTCCTGGCAACTGACTCCGGCACAACCTGTTGCTGAACAGGTTTGTGCTCTCGTTTCGCGACGGACATGACCGGGAAGGTCAGCTTCAGCTCCACCGTCGTTCTCTTTGCAGTCTGGTCCTTGCCTTTGATGACGCTTTCCAGGGAAAGCTTCTGTGGGGCACGACGCGAGTAGAGATGATCCAGAGTCATCGCCACACCTTGTGCCGCAAGCATGGCGACAAGGTGGTTAAGTTGAGTTGTCCCCGGACGACGCGACACGTCGGACGCTATGGCAAGATGCGGTTTCTTGCGGAGAATGTCATCGACAAATGCCGTGAGATTGCCCTTGGGACCAACCTCAACAAAAAGTCGAACACCGTCAGCATACATCTTCTCGATCGTCTTGCGGAATTCCAATGGCCGCGCAAAAGTGTGGACGGCAAGCTCGAGAAGCTCATTTGCATCGTCTGGGCAAAGCTCCGCAGTCGTACAGGAGTAGACCGGCGTCTTGGGCGATGAGAAGTCAAGTTGAGAGAAGTACTCCCGAAGCGGTTCACAAATGCAATCAAATAGCGGTGTGTGATAGCCTCTGTCAAACGGAAGTTTCTCAAAGGGAATTCCCTGCTTCTTGAGCTCGACTATGCCTGACTCAAGAGCAGCGTCATCGCCAACAACAACAACCTGATGAGGGCAATTGTCATTTGCAATGTACGTCGTTCCTTTTGCTTGCTCAAAGATCGGCTCGACCGTCTCCCGGGCTGAGCCAACTGCCAGCATCGTAGCTTTTGGAATGTCTCCCCGTTCCGAGAGCTTGACATGAACGTCATGCAACTTGTCAAAACTGCTCAGAAACTGCTGAAGATCGAGAATGCCAGACGCCGCCATTGCAGCCCACTCTCCAGCACTGTGCCCAACCATTACGTCGGGTTTGATGCCAAGTTTCTCCAGCATCGTGAAGAGTGCGCCATCAGCAGTCAAGACCGCCTCGGTTGCTCGCTCGATATCCCACAACCGTTTTTCAGCTTCCTTTGTCCGGGTCGGCGGCGGAAATAAATCCTGACTCGGCAGCGTTACTCCGATACTCTCAGCAGTGCGATCTGCATTGTCAAAGCACTCGCGCACTTCGGGAAAATGAATGCACAGGTCGGAAAGCATATTCACATACTGCGCTCCCTCACCCGCAAGCAGGAATGCCAGTTTCCCTTGTTGACTTAGCTTCTCTTCGAAAAAGTAAATACCGCGCACATCCTTGATCTGCTTGCAGTCGGGTTTTTCAATGCGATCTATCGCCCGCTCGAGCTTGCCGCGCAGGTCTTCACTGGATGAGGCGACAATCGCAAGACGCTGTTCGCAGTCGGCAATATCCGTGTTGAGCGTGTACGCCAGATCTTTCAGACAAATATCCGGTGCCTTTGTGATGGCAGTCAAGACTTGCTTTGCGTTGGCCAGAAGCTCTTGTCTCGAGCCGCCGCCAATCAGAAATGCTTCGGTTTCCCATTGACGCAACAGGCTGACCTGTTCGGTTGGCTTATCAACAGAATGTTCTTCAAGAACTACGTGAGCATTGGTGCCACCAAACCCAAACGCATCGACGCCTGCGCGCCGCGGAAACTTCTGAAAACCGTGCACCCAAGGTCGTGTGTCCGTGTTCATATAGAAAAACGCTTCGTTGCCCTCAAGCTGGGGCAGCGGTTGTTCGCAATTGAGAGTCGGTGGCAGCACACCGTGGTAGATTGATAGAGCGCTTTTTATGATGGCGGCCATACCGGCAGCGGGCATTGCGTGGCCGATCATTGACTTTACGGAGCCCAGTGCGCAAACAGGTGTGCCTTCTTGGGATCGGCCAAACACGTTTGTGAGAGCCTGTATCTCCGATGCATCGCCAACAACTGTTGCCGTCCCATGTGCCTCAACGAGCCGAATAGTCTCAGGCGAAATTCCGGCTGAATCGTAGGCTCTTCTGAGTGCAAGTTCTTCGCCCGCAACGCTCGGAGCCGTGACGCTACCTGCTCGTCCATCGCTCGATGTGCCCACACCACGTATGACTGCGTAGATGCGGTCTTTATCTTTCTCAGCGTCTTCAACACGCTTCAGGACGAGCACGCCGACGCCTTCGCCAGGCATTGTTCCGTCAGCTCTCTGGTCAAAAGGCCGGATATTGGAACTCAGCGACATCGCGTGTAGCGCGCAAAAGACCATCAGGAAGGGAACATTGTTGAATACGTGAACGCCGCCAACAAGTGCGACATCACATTGACCATTGAGCAGGTCTCGCACACCAATGTCCGTGGCTATTAGAGAAGAAGCACACGCAGCGTCAATTGTAAAATTAGGTCCCGTAAATCCGAGACGGTTGGCCACTCGGCCCGTTGTCAAGTTTGGGATCATGCCGGCGGCTGTCTCTGGCCCAAAAGATGGCAGTTGACCGCGTAGTTCCTTTGCAATCTCTCCCAGCTCTTCCATACCATATTCCGGGTGGAGCTGTCTCAGAATATGAAGCGTTTGCTCGACAATAGGCCCGCGCTGGATGAGGTTGACAAAGCCAGGGCCGAGATAGTTGCCGCGCCCCATTATCAGTTCAGTCCGATCACCTTCCGGCAACTCATCCACATAATTGGCGTCTGTCAGAGCGTCACGGGCTGTCTTGAGAACGATAAACTGGTCTGGCTCCGTACCGGGCACAGCGCTTGGCATGATGCCGAATTCGACAGGGTCAAAGGGAATACTGGCAGGCAGGTAGCCCCCCCGCTTGCAGTAAATGCGTCCGGGCTGTCCAGGTTGGGGATCGTGAAATATCTCTGGGTCCCATCGCTCCGGCGGAACATCGTCGACTGCATCTACTTTTCCGACAATATTCTGCCAAAAAGTCTCGAGATTGGGAGCACCGGGAAAGGTACAGGCCATGCCGACAATCGCAACACCGCGACCAGCGGATGGCTCGATTTTGCCTCCTGCATCCATACTGCTCTTTTTCGTCAATGCCACCTCTTTATGTCAATTGTTGGGCTCTGTGGACATCTCGGCGGGTTCGACGTTCAATGACCGGTTGCACGTCCCTTCGACTTTTTCGATGACGGCAAGGACGCGACCATCTGCACCGCGGTAAGTGATGTCTGCTTCCAAGAGACGGTGTTCTACTTTCGGCCGAATCTCGACCTCACATCTCACTATTCTCTCACCAGCAAGCGGAGCGAAGCACTTGTACGAGTGATATCCCGATGGCAAAGGTGTTGTATCCCAATACATCCTTGTCCACAGCAGTGTCAACTGAAGCGCACTGTCAACTACAACGGGATCCACTAGCCATTGTAAGCCAGCATCTGCTGGAAGACACTGATCAGGGGTACTGGGGATCAGTGTGGCGATTATGCCATTACTTCCAACTTCAATGATCTCGTCAATCCCTTGGAGCGAGGGGCCATGGAACAACCACCGATTGTAAGCTTCAGGAACGTCCATCGGAAACGACTTTGGCTCAAGCAGCACAAGTGGATCAACTGGGCCAGATCCAGGAATCGATTTCCTCAGCTCGGCAGTTGCTCGATACTGCAATCGGTCGGGACTGGCATCTCCTGCGAGGCTCAACTCGATTTCGGCACCGTCCGGTGTAGCGAGGTGTGTCTTTGCGACTGAGCGGATCGGCATCGATCCAGTCTCTACAACGACGCCCTTCAAAACGTGAAGTCCCCTCAACTCAACAAGCTGATAGCCCGGATAACCGGCCAGAGCAGTTTCAGCCATCAGCTCCGCGGCCATCGCCATTGGCAAGACGGCCTTTCCGCGAATCCGATGATCATTAAGGTATGTGTCACGCGACGGATCGAGAATCACTCTTCCTTCCGCCACACCATTGGCCTGTTCAAAAGACGCGTCTTCGGCAGAAAACAGCGGCTGTGCCGGTCTGCTGTCGGATAACCTGTTGGTTGCTGTCGTATCTTTCCTGGACGAGGCTGAACCTGTAAGAGCAACTTCCCATCCGCCGCCGCCGAGAATTATTTCAGCTTCACCATTGCGTCCAAACCGAATTTCTTCTTCCAGTTTGTCTACGCCCGCGTCAGGCTGGACCAGCTCGATGCCATGTTCGGCAAACTGTTTTTCGAGTTCCGCCGAGACCATACCGCCAGTTGCCCAAGGCCCCCAGTTTATCGCTACGACACGACCAGGCCATAGGCGGTCAAGCTGCACAGCAAGCTTGTTGTAAACCTCGTTTGCCGCAGCATAGTCTGCCTGTCCGCGATTGCCAAACCGACCTGCAACAGAAGAGAAAAAGACAAGACACCGAAGTGATTCTGGTCGAAGCTTTCGACTCAGGATGAAGGCGCTGTCCGCCTTTGTGCCAAGTACTCGATCAAATGACTCGGGCGTCTTATCCCGAATCAGTTTGTCTTCAATGACTCCGGCACCGTGAAGAACTATATCGATCTTTCCGTAGTCATTGTATGCCTGGTCGATAACATCACCGAACTGTTTCGGATCGCGAACGTCGGCCTGGAAATAGTGCACCTTTGCACCGGCCGACTTCATCTCAGCGAGGTTGTCTCGCATCTCGCGCTCGCGAATTATCTTTCGGTATTCTGCTTCCACCTCGGCTGGCTTTACCTTCTTGCCTTCGGCTTTTGCCTGTGCAATGAGCGCCGCCTTCAAATCTTTTGCCGATTTCAGGCCCGATATGTTCTCAGCCTCTTTCCCGGGCAAGGGCGAACGGCCGACCAAAAGAAGTGTTGGCTGATAACGCCTGGCTGTCTCGCAGGCGATGTGAGCCGTGATGCCACGAGCCCCGCCCGTTACAAGGAAGATTGATGATGAATCGATCTTCTCCTGTTCCTGCTTGTTGCCATTGAACTCGGCGGCCACCGGACGCAGAGCCGTACGGCGCGAACCTTTCCAACTGACCTCGACCTCAGCGTCCTCGCCGACAATTTCCTGGACGATGTTGTTTACAATACTCTCATTAGATTCGACAGTGTCAAAATCAACAACTCGAACCCGAATCTCGGGCCACTCCCAGGAAAGAGTCTTGACAAAACCGGCAACTGCTCCCTGCCCCGGGAAACATGGCATACTGCCTGCTTCCATCACACTTCCGAAAGAACCGCCCATTCCTGTAGTCGCTATGAGGCACGCTTTGCCGACCTTTGCGGCAGCCCTGAGGTCTTCTTCAAGACACTTCGATAGAAAGAAGAGCGTCCAAGTCTCGGCTTTCAGGCGCTCCTGCCACTGGGCCATGTCCATCTTGTCAAAACTCATCCCACCCCTTAAGGGCAGCAAATAGACCATCCCGCCAACAGCGCCAACCTGCTTTCGGATAAGCTCAATAGCGTCAGCCGTAGACTCCAGTGTTGAGAAATCAGCCTCGAAGATGCCATCACTGACCGATCTACAGGTTTCGCCTGCCTTCAACAATACAACCTGTGCCCCTTCGTTGCGAAGCTTGTCGGCAACAGCCTTTCCAACTCCGTCCCCATCGTCCACAATCAGCATAGCGCCATTGGCTGGCAATGCGCTCACGCTCTTCTGGATTGGGACATCCTCCACCGTAAGTCCAAAACGATTCAGTTTGGACTGAGAGCTTTTCGCTGGTTCAGTCGCCGATTCTTTCGATACTGCCTGCGCCGCTGGTACAGCCTGAGATTTTGACTGACTGCCTTCATCGCTCTTGTCGGCACGGTTCTTGAGCCAGTCGACAATCCCTCGCAATGTCTTCAGAGAAGCCAACTCCTCAATATCCTGTTCCATGTCGGACTGATCCCCGAGATCGTAGTCCTGTTGGAGCGTGCCGAGGATTTCGATACGCTTGATTGAATCAATACCGAGGTCTGCTTCAAGGTCAAGGTCGAGGCTGAGCATGTCCTCAGGATAACCTGTTCGCTCAGCCACGATGTCGATCAGGCGATTGGTCAATTCCTCTTCGCTAAGCTCACTTGCGGCAACTTCAGTTGTCTCGGCTGATTCGGCGGGAGTTGTCCCTTCGACGTCCTGTTCCTTCGGCGCAATTTCGGTTGGCTTTTCCACCGTTTGAGGCGGTGCAGTTTCCTCAGCAACCTTCACTTCAGGAGCGACAGGACTGGCTGGCATTTCGACAGGGGTCTGCCTGGAAACGGAAGACAGGTCATCTGTCGGTGTGGAGGCGCCAGTAAGATACGCCTTCATCACGTTACCTTGGGTCTCGAGGAACTGAGCCATCGTGCGCTGGAACTCCGCCATCACCTGAGCGCGCCCCGGTGATGGTGCAGGGGCAGCCGTCGGCTGTCGACCAGCACTCGGAGTCGGCGCCGAGGTCGGTTCGGTTGTAGATTTGGGTACCTTCTGCTGAGGTGCCCGCACGGGCTGAGTTGACATCTTTAATGCTTTCTCTGAGGTTGTTGCTGTAGACGTGTTAGCGACAACGGTTTTTTCGGAAACAGGTGGTCTGGCCGATATGCCTTTTGTCTCTGCCTTGGCCTGGCCTATCGGGATGGCCCGATGACCGTTGACCAGATAGGTCAGTTTCCCAATTTTCTTGCCGTTAAATACAGGCTTTCTTGTTTGGGCGTTCCACGAGGGCTTGACTCGGCCTTCGAACATCGGACGCAGAGTCAGCGGCACACCTTCAACAAACAACTGTCCGAGAAGGTGCTCCAACTGAATAAGACTTGAGCGACGTTTCTGGTCGGAGGCGACGACAACCTTTGGCCGATCACCTAATATTGTTTGCGCAAGTTTTGTTAGTACGCTGCCGGGGCCGATTTCCACAAAGAGACGCGCTCCGGCATCGTACATCGACTCGATTTCTTCGACAAATCTCACTGGACTGACAAGGTGCTTCACGAGTAGATCGGCGATGTCCTTCGGATCACTTGGGAGCCGTTCAGCCAGAGTGTTTGAAAACACCGGGATGCTTGGTGATGAGAGTGTAGCTTCCGAAAGCTCCTTTGCCAGCGGCTC
>Ga0180434_10002903_pt1 | contig 22232 bp, 20 predicted proteins | sample SS_ome_7_FD_132453 | JGI IMG/M metagenome (GOLD analysis project Ga0180434, IMG submission 132453) | Hypersaline lake sediment archaeal communities from the Salton Sea, California, USA - SS_1_D_2 metaG | ecosystem: Environmental > Aquatic > Non-marine Saline and Alkaline > Hypersaline >...
AGGTTCTATATAAGAAATGCGAGGTTAATTCTGGATATTGCGGCTTGATCCATAAATACCTACGGGGGTAACGAAAAACAAGACCTTACCCCATTTGCACTTACAAAAGAAGCAAGGGGCGCTGCCATAGGACCTAGATTGTCTTTCGGGGTAGCAAGATATTAGCATAAGAATGTATATATGATAAATTTCGGATTTCTATGGCTTTGGAATAGACAAAGCCTTACCTCAGAAGGTGATTGCTATGCCGGTTGATTCCTTTCATAAATCAAAGAAGAGAACTATCCCCGGCAGATTAGCCGGTTCCAGGCTGGTTTGGAATTACATATTGGGGCCTGGTTACAACAAACATATCATGAAAATCGGACGGGAGTTTTACTCGTCCTTTATTGATATGGTTATAGATAGAAGTGAGATACATCCAAAGGCGAGAATCCTTGACGTTGGTTCGGGGCCGGGCCTCCTGGCGTTGGTTCTTGCCGAAAAGTATCCTGATGCTGAGGTTGTCGGGGTCGACTATTCGCCCAAGCAGGTACGAACCGCAGACAACTTGCTGTCAAACAGCAGGGTTTACAACTGCAGCTTTGAGGTCGGCAATGCAGTTGATCTTCCCTTCGAAGATGACTCGTTCGATGTTGTCGTCAGTACCTGGTCGATCAGCTGCTGGCCGGATATTGAAAAGGGTCTGGATGAGATACACCGCGTGCTTGTAAAAGGTGGAAAAGCTTTTATCGTTGATGCGGACAGCAGCTCGACGGAAGAAGAAATAAGGCTGTTCACCAAGAGTTATGCAGAGGTTGGTGCAAATAAACGTTTAACAGAGTGGTTCACAAGACGGTTTGTCTTTGGCCCAACCGTTGCGATTACGAACCAGCAGGCCGAAGCGATGGCAAATGCTGCTTGCTTTGATAACGTGTCGGTTGAAAAAAGGCCTGGTCTTCCCTTATTTCAACTGAAGCTGAGCAAGTAATCAAGGTAGAGATTGGATAGAGCCTATGTCTTGAAGCTGAGATGAGGGGATCCACTGCGGGCTCGTCGATATCCATCAAGGCAATAGTAGCGGCATAATGCACATGCCAATTATCATCTTTAAGCCATGAGATAAGCAGCGGCTCCACTGCCTGGGAATCCCCGATCTCTCCCGGGGCCTCTGCTGCAGCAATACGCGTAGCCTCTACAGTGGTCCTTCTAAAAATAGGCATGTCCACCTCCTATGCCTCCTGCGCATACGGGAGATGATGAAGAAAAAGCCTGAGTCCCAGGCCTGAGGTCCACAGCTGAGCCGATAGGTCAAATGGATTCGGGCCGGTCCAGGTTCTCGGAGACATAGCGTTGGAGTTCCCTCTCCGCTTCTGCCATGGTTCCTATTCCTGGACGTACTATCTCCATTATCCCCTGGGCCTCCAGGGCGTAATGTGCGCCCTTACCGTGCAGGGATTTCAGCATGAGCAATACCTCCACTCCCTGCTGGGTTAGGAACTCGGCCACCCGCACCCCCTTACCCTTGCTCAGACTGAGAAAGGGGTTGGCCAGGTTCTCGCGTGAGACGACATCGCCTCCGGAAACCTTGATACCCAGGAGGGCGAAACTGTGCGCTTCACCAAAATGCCGGGAAAGCGAGGTTCCATCCTCGTCGAGAGGGACGGCGCATACGACCATCCGCTTCCGCTCCACCTTGAGGTCTATCCTCACCCTGTCCACGTTGGGGATCTTCCTATGTATCTCGTCCTTGACCTCGTCGGCTATACGATTCGCCTTGCCCAGATCAAGGGTACGCGGCACCAGGGAGAGGCTGATAAAGCGGTAGCTTCCGGAGTTCCTGCCCTCCACCGCCAAGACCTTCCTTACCCCGGGATGCTCTTCCGCGATCTCCCTTGTTTGATCGAGGACCTCCTTCTCCACGGAAGCATCCAGAAGTACCTTGATGCCGTTTATGGCCACGCCGATCCCCGCCCAGACCAGGAAGAGCACCACCACCAGGGCGGCGATGGAATCCATGTAGGGCACTCCAGCCATCTGCAGCCCCACGCCGACTACAACCGCCAGGGCCCCTGCCAGGTCCGCCAGCGAATGGCGGGCATCAGCGCGCAGTCCGGGGGAGTTCTCCTCCTTTCCCACCTTGTTCTTGTACCAGGCGTTTACCCCCATCACTACCACGGTGACGATCATGACCGCCAGGACCAGCCCCGGTCTCTCCAGGGTCGTGGTGCCCTCCCCGATCTGCTTGATAGCCTCCGTCGCTAGCTCATACGCGCTGAAGAGGATAAGCAACCCAATGGCCGTGGCGATCAAATTCTCCAGCTTGTAGAGGCCGTAGGGGAAGGTCTCCGAATGGCGCTCGGACAGCTTGAGGCCAATCCAAACCGCAACCGAGGTTACGCAGTCGGTAACGGTATGGATGCCCTCCGCCAGCAGGGACACGCTGCCCGATATAATCGCGACGCCTATCATCCCACCGGCCAGAAGGGCCGAGCTTGCCGCGGAGATCAGGGCAGCTTTCTCCGTCCTGTGCATGATCAACCCGACTTTCTCAGTCTAAAAAAGCCGTCCGTCAACATAAACCGTATGAGCTGGCTGTCGTTATACCGGGTATTCCCCATATCCACCTCCTGTTATCATGATTCTACCATTCAAGCGTTTAGCTCCTCCCGGCAAGCGATTCCCTCCTTTGTATCGATTCGCCCCATTCCCGTTGGCTGGAAACAGCTCGCTTCGCCCACATCCGGAGTCGGGCCACCGGCTTTTACTTTCATGCGGGCTCGCCCTTTCGTTCAAATTGCTTCATATCGGAACGGACGCCAGCTTCCGGAAACAGGCTAAGAGCTTAATGAACAGTTGGCCGGGAGTGCTTTCAGGTCCTCTCACTGGATATCCGCTAGATTTTCGATATATTAAGGGGGTGCCGAACTCCTCAGCACCCCTTATGACCTGGTAGCGCATGTGCGCTCATGTCCAACTGTATAACTTCTGAATTCTTTCTTGATTGGCTATTGGTGTGAGTTGGCGGATGGAAGATGCATGCACTTCCCTCCAGTTGATAAGGGTTATGCACTCGTCTGTGCATCTTCTCTGATTAGAAGGAAGAGGGGACAGTCTTATTTGTCCTTACCTCTAGCTTGCTATTTAATGTCGCTACTGCGGCAGTATGGTAGATGGGAGCGAATAGCCATTGTGCCCTCGGGCATCTAGCCAGCGCAGATAGATCCTGGGGGAACGGGGTCTTTCCTTTTTGATTATCGTTACCAACAAATATCAACGAACGAATGAACTGTAGCATATTTTATATCAGGATATACTGCTAGAGACGCTATTTTCGGAGCAGCCTTCTTTGACGCGTGCGCAGGCATACCCGCACATAAGGTTACTAAACCTACGGTTATCCGTCTCGCAGATCATGAATCCGAATGATGCGGAGATGTCTTATCCAGGTGGGTCAGGTCCATTCCTTCCCTATTATCTCCATGGCGATCCGGGTGCTCGGTCCGTCTCCCCTAGCCACGTTGACCCCGACGTCCTCGCCCACCACCTCCGCGATTCCGGCGATGTCCTGGTGCGTGAATCCCGGGCAGAGCATTACGGCGTGAATGCCCTCCTCTTCGACCAGTCTCCTGCATTCCTCGACCGCCTGTCCCTGATCCCTCACCACGGTAACGAAGAGCTTGTACTTGGGTGTTTCGATGACCGCCTTGTGTTCCTCGGGGTCAGCGTCCGGGGCATGAGCAACGAAAACCGCCTTAAAAGCCATTTTCCTATCTCCTTTTACTCTCACTCCTTGAAGAGACGATGGCATCGAAATGCTTATTCTATCTTCCCTCTTTTAAACCGAATTCTTTTCTGCACCCCCCGATATCATGATTCTATTATCTCCCGACACAGACGTAATTCTCAAATCAAGCATCCAGTATACTTCTGGGTAGTCGTGGTCATGGCTAGACCAGATCGGCCGTTAAGAGGCCTTTCACTTCGGCAGGTTAGATTCCTGTTAGATTACAGCCATGAAAATAGGGTTCCCGGTCTCCCGAAAACCCTATTGTTCCTGGTAGCGCATGCGGGATTTGAACCCGCGATCTCCGCCTTGAGAGGGCGGCGTCCTAGGCCAACTAGACTAATGCGCCACGCATTCGATATTTAATTCTGGCTGGGGGAGAAGGATTCGAACCCTCACAACGAGATCCAGAGTCTCGCGTCCTACCATTAGACGATCCCCCATCTAATTCCTTGGCTATGATAGCATAACGGCTTTTTTGCCTCAATGCTTTAGGCCAATCTACAAGGGAGTTTGCGTGAAAACAGCCGTATCAGGAATCGCCCGCTATTTTTACCACGGCCCTTCCCTTTGACTCCTTATTCAACAGGAGCTGTATCCTCTCCTCCACCTCGTCAAGGGAGACCTCGATGGCGTAGGCCTCGAGGTCGTCGATCTTCCATTCGCCGGACAGCTTCTCCCATATCCTCAACCGGATATCCATGGGGCATTCCACGGAATCGATGCCCAGGAGGCTGACACCCCGCAGTATGAAAGGATAGACGTTCAGGTTCAGCTCGTGGCCGCCTGCATTGCCACAGGTGGTAACCACGCCGCCGTATGCCGCCTCCTTTACCACCGTGGCCAGGACGTTCCCTCCCACGGTATCGATGACGCTGGCCCACTTGCTCTTCAACATCAGCTTGCCCGACTCGTCGTCCACCTCGCCCGCGGGTATCACCCGGGAGGCGCCGAGGTCTTGCAGTTTCTGCTCATACTCTGGAAACTCGTCTTCGGTTAATAACCCAGCCGCCGCTACCACTGTGTAGCCCATCTTGGCCAGGGTCCTCATGGCGATGCTGCCGACTCCGCCGGTGGCCCCGGTTACCAGGACCTCTCCATCCCCGGGTTTCACGCCCGCCTCGGTCAATTTCAACACTGAGAGAGCGGCGGTGAATCCACCGGTTCCATAGATCATGGCCTCCTTCATAGTGAGACCTGAAGGCAGTTTGACCACCCATGAGCCGGGAACACGGGTATACTCGGCCAGGCCTCCCGAGGTGTTCATACCCAGGTCGTATCCGGTGATCAGAACCTCGTCGCCGGGTGAGAAATCGGAGGCCTCGCTCTCCACCACGATGCCGGCGGCGTCGATGCCAGGCGTATGAGGAAAGTTCTTGGTGACGCCCCGGTTTCCCGAAGCGGAGAGGGCGTCCTTGTAGTTCACCGAGCTGTATAGAACCTGTATGATCACCTCACCCTCGGGGAGGTCCTCGATGTTTCTCGTCTCGATCTGGCGCGTGAAAACCTTTTCGTCACCTTCACGAACCACCAGCGCTCTGAATTCTTTGTTCTCCATTTCGTCCCTCCTAATAAGAAAACATCAACCTTACAACCGATTATGCACGACTAGTATTATCACAAAATGTGGACTATTAAAAGATTGGCGGTTCTTATATGCCGGGATTTACGGCATCAGGGCTCCATCCATTGGTTGATGCTGGGAACCGATACCTCGATGTCTGAATCCATACGGCTGACCTCATCGATCAAGGGCTTGAGGTCTACGGTCTGGCTCAAGGGCGGGTAGAAATCGTCAAAGTGATGGGGGATGACCGTCTCGGGCTTCACTTTTCTCACCAGGTCCGCCGCCACCTCGCAGATGTTCGTCCTTCCCTGTACGGGAACGAGGAAAATATCTATGCCCTCCTCCGGTTCCCACCTCATACAGGCGCTGCCCAGGTCGAAGAGCTTCTTTCCCTCCACCTCCAGCAGCCAGCCCAACACCTCTCCGGTGGGGAATTTCGGAGGCCCCATCTTGACCAGCTTGGGAAATATACGCAGGCATCGCTTTAAGGTAGCCAATATCAGTGGAGTATCGAAGTGAACGTGACAGGCCGGGATGGCGGTGGCCTTGAAGGGGCCTATCTCGACGCTCTCTCCCTCTTGCATCTCCTTCAGCTTGCCTGCCGGCATGCCTCTTTTGATCAACGCCTTGCACACGGATGCCGAAGCATGGACATCCGCCCCCGAGGCTGCCACCACTGCCGGAAGGTCATGGGTATGGTCGAAGTGTCCATGGGTGATGAAGACCGCCTCGGCATGCATGAAATCGCTGGGCTCCAGGGGCTGCTGGGGCGTTGCCTGGGGATTGCGGGTGAGGTCGGGGTCTATGAGGATGGTGGTATCACCGCTCTGCAGTTCCAATCCCGCCGTTCCCAGCCACCGTAATCTCATGACTCCTCACCAGCCGACTCGGTGCTTTCCTGCTCTATCTCCAGAGCGTGGGCCAGGCGCTGCATGGTGCGCTCCCTGCCCAGTAATTCTATGCTCTCGAACAAAGGGGGGCTTACCTTGCTGCCGGTTATCGCCACCCGCACCGGCTGAAAGGCCTTGCGGGGTTTAAGGGCCAGGTCCTCGGCCATGGAGCGCAGGGCCGCCTCTATGGCCTCCGCCTCGAACTCATCCAATTCCAACAGCTTCTTCCCAGCCTCCTTGATTATCCTCTGATTGTCCTCTCCCTGCAGCAATTCGAGGGATTCCTCCTCTACCTCTACCTCCTGGAACAGGAAGGATACCATGGGAAGGGCGTCGTTGAGCTGCTTCATCCTCTCGCGTATGAGGGGAGCGGCCTTCTCCAGTATGTGCCGTGCATCCTGGTAATCCTCTTTGACCAAGCCCTCTCTCACCAGCACAGGAAAGACGTGGTTGGCGAGCTCTTCATCGCTCATGGCCATGATATACTGGCCGTTCATCCATATTAGCTTATCGATGTCCCATACCGCCGACTTGGAGCCCACCCGGTCCAGGCTGAAGTTATCGATGAGAGTACCCCTGTCCATAATGGTAGTGGAATCGTCCAGGGACCAGCCCAGGAGGGCCATGAAGTTTACCATGGCCTCGGGTAGAAAACCCAGCTCCCTGAAGCGCCCTACGGCCACGTCTCCATGGCGCTTGGAGAGGGGTTTGCCGTCATCGCCGACGATCATGGGGAGGTGGGCGAAGGCGGGTATCTCAGCTTCAAGGGCCTCATAGAGCAGAATCTGTTTGGGGGTGTTTGAGATGTGGTCGTCCCCCCGCACCACGTGGTTAATGCGCATGTCTATGTCGTCCACCACCACGGCCAGGTTATAGGTGGGCGTCCCATCCCTGCGCATGAGCACGTAATCACCCACCTCCGCATTGTTGAAGATTATCTCCCCTCTTATCAGGTCCTTTATCCGGGTCACACCCTCCGGTATCCGGAAGCGCATTGCGAAGGGCTCTCCCGCCGCCTCCCTGCGCCCGGCTTCCTCCTCGGAGATGCGTCTACAGCGCTGGTCGTACATGGGATTGCGGCGGTTCTGCAGGGCCTTTTTCCTCTTTTCCTCTATCTCCTCGGGCGGGCAGAAGCAGCGGTAGGCCTTGCCCTGCGAGAGAAGGCGGCGGGCCGCGTCCCGATAGAGGGCGAACCTGCCCGTCTGGCGGTAGGGCCAGTGGTCCCCTCCCACCTCCGGGCCCTCGTCCCAGTTCAGGCCCAACCACTGCAGGTCCTCCATGATGGCCTGGATCGCCTCGTCGGTGGAGCGGGAGAGGTCGGTATCCTCGATGCGCAGGATGAAGGAGCCCCCGGAGCTGCGTGCCAGCAGCCAGTTATATAGGGCGGTGCGGGCTCCTCCCACGTGTAGAAAACCGGTGGGGCTGGGGGCAAAACGTAAACGCAATCTATTACTCCTCTCACGTTCGTCTATCTTGAACCGCTGTTGTATTTTATTGATTCTTATTGATTCGGAGATAATAATATCACAGCTCAAGGTCGGAATTAGGCAACATGAAGTCCCCGGTGAAAAGGTCGGAGCATTGTTATCCTCCGCCTCTATCAGGTGGCATAAACTCCGGAGGGGGCTCTACGAAATGTCCGGGCTGTGGCAGAGCGGCAGCCGCCTCCCTCACCCTCATCTCCTCCACAAACTCCACGTAAACCACCGTCCACAGGGAGGACTTGAAGCACTGCACCAGCGTCTGCAGGGCGAGAAGGCCCGCTATCAGCAGGATATATCCGGTTAAATAGACCAACCATCGCAAAGGCGCGAGGCCTATGGGTTCGGCGATCAGATCCATCAACCAGGGAACCAGGGCGGCTGACGGAAAGGCGATCACCAGGAAGATGATGTCCGCCGCCAGGGCCTGCAGGAAGTAGAGGAAACACCTGGAGATATTGCTGCTGAAGAGCGACCATCCCCCGAGCCAGGCATGATAGGGGTTTCTATCCTCCAATAGCGATGACCTGGCGGCCAGCATGGCGGTCACCCCTGCCAGGAACATCGCGAGGGCCAGCAAGACAAACCACCCCAGTATCACCAGGATGTATAGAGCCCATAGATTATAGTCGGGGTCCCATCTGTCCCATAGGATTATGATAACGGCGGGAATATAGATAAGGACCACCTTGAGAGCATCCCAGGGAATAAGGGTCACGGCGAAATCGAGATAGCTGCTTCGGGATTCCCCAAAGGCTTCTCTAAAGGTCGGGACTGGATGGTGAAGCCCCGTCTTTACCTGGCGCACTAGAATCAGCTCTCCCAGGTAACTGAAGGCCTTAAATATGATGAAAACGGTTAACGCTGCCAGTAGAAAGACGGCGGTCGACCTGATGTCGCTGTGGTAGGGGCCCAGCCATCTCTCGGCCCTCTCCCCTACATACTCCGGACCCCATCCAACCACGATATCCCATGTCGCCGTAAGTGTCAGGGCCACCAGCAGCCCCGCCGCCCACAGCCTGGGCTGTCGTAGCGAAAGACCAATGGCGCGTTTGTATTCCGGTTCAACCATATCTCGACAACCACCTCATTTCCGATGCCTATATTATCGAAAGAAAGGGGTCAAAGCTTCATTCTTCAATCTATAGACATAAGGTCAGGCTTAAGAATACGATATGAAAATTGAAGAATGAAGCTTTGACCCCATTATGTTGGGGAGGTGACGGTATTGCGGAGGAGGCCGACGCCCTTTATGTCCACCTCTACCTCGTCTCCCACCTGGAGCTCTCCTATTCCCGAGGGAGTACCGGTGATGATCACGTCGCCGGGGTAGAGGGTCATGATATGAGATAGAAAGCTCAACAGTTCGGCGGGGCCGAAGATCAAGTTGGATACCGCCGACGACTGCCGTGTCTCGCCGTTGAGATGCAGTTCAACCACCAGTTCGCCGGGGTCCACATCGGTCTCTATGAAGGGCCCCAAGGGGCAGAAGGTATCAAAGCCCTTGGCCCTGGTCCACTGACCGTCCTTTATCTGCAGATCGCGGGCGGTGACATCGTTGGCACAGGTATAACCCAGGATATGATTGGGGGCCTCCTGCGGAGGCACCCGGTGGCACTGTGTCTTTACCACCACGGCCAGCTCCGCCTCGTAATCCAGCCTCTCGCTCATGGAAGGATAGATTATGGACCCACCGTGTGGCAGGAGTGAGGAGGGCGGTTTCATGAAAAGCATGGGTTCGGTGGGGATGGGCATGCCCACCTCCTCGGCATGGTCGCGGTAATTGAGGCCCACGGCGATGATCTTCTGCGGATATGCGGGAGGCAGCAGTTCCACGTCGTCCAGCCCGTAGGAGCGGCCCTGTCTTTCCAGCCCGCTGAAGGGAGTCAGGAGGAGCTCGTAGACGGTCTCCCCCTCTACCACCCCATACCTGATGTGCCCATCGTAGAGGTATCTTGCCAGTTTCATTACCGCTCCGGCTGGGCTTTCTTATGCAGCAGACCGTACTCGATTGAATCCACCAGGGCCTGCCAGCTGGCCTCGATGATGTTCTCGGAGACCCCGATGGTGCCCCAGTTCTTCTTGCCATCTCCGCTCTCGATGAGCACCCTGGTGACGGCGGCGGTGGCCTTCTCGGGGTTGAGGATCAAGACCTTGTAGTCCTCGAGATCGATATCGTCCAGTTCCGGGTAGGCTCTGCCGATGGCCAGGCGCAGGGCGGTGTCCAGGGCATGCACCGGGCCGTTCCCCTCCCCAGTGGCGATGATGCGTTGGCCGCGCACGTGCACCTTGATGGTGGCCTCTGTGACCACCTTGCCGTCCTCCCGCTTCTCCATTATCACCCGGAAGCTCTCCAGACGGAAAAATATCCTCTGCATGCCCAGGGAGCGGCGCATCAGGAGCTCGAAGGAGCCGTCCGCTGCCTCGAAATGATAGCCCTTGTGCTCCATCTCCTTGACCATCTCCAGGATCTCCTGCACCTTCTCCGGGTTGTTGGCCAGGTCGCGTCCCAATTCCTTGCCCTTGATGATGATAGTGCCCTTGCCGGAGAGCTCGGAGACCTCGATACGCTGGATATTCCCCACCAGGGCCGGCTTGATATGCTCGTAGGTCTCGGAGTCCCTCATAACCGCGCTGACATGCATGCCGCCTTTGTGGGCGAAGGCCTTGGAGCCCACGTAGGGATGGTGGGAGTCGGGCAGGACGTTTGCTATCTCGCTAACGAAATGGGAGAGCTCGGTGAGGGTGGAGAGCTGCTCCCCGCTCACCACTGGGACGTCCATCTTGAGGACCAGGGCGGGGATGATGGAACACAGGTCGGCGTTGCCGCTTCTCTCCCCGTAACCGTTGATGGTCCCCTGCACCATGGCGGCCCCCTCGGTCACCGCCACCAGGCTGTTGGCCACGGCGCATTCGCCGTCGTTATGGGCGTGGATGGAGATGGGGACGGTTATGCTGTCGCGGGTTTCGCGGATGATCTCCCCTATCTCCCAGGGCATGGTGCCTCCGTTGGTGTCGCAGAGGCATACCCAGTCGGCCCCCGCCTCTACCGCCGCCTTCACCGTGTCCATGGCATAGGCGGGGTTGCTCTTGTAGGCGTCGAAGAAATGCTCCGCGTCGTAGATCACCTCTCTGTCCTGGCGCTTCATGAAATCCACGGAGTCGGCTATCATGTACAGGTTCTCATCCAGCTGTGTACGCAGGGCCGTTCGCACGTGAAGTTCCCAGGTCTTTCCGACTATACACACGGCTTGTGTCTCTGCGCGCAGCAGTTCCTCCAGGTTCTTGTCCTTCTCCGTCCCGATCATGGCCTTGCGGGTGGAACCGAAGGCCACGGGTACGGCCTGCTTCAGCTCCACTTGCGGCAGGCGGTGGAAGAACTCCGCCTCCTTGGGATTGGAGGCGGGATAGCCGCATTCGACGTAATGGATGCCGAACTCGTCCAGGCGGCGTAGTATCTTCAGCTTATCCTCCACCGAGAGGGAGATGCCCTCCCGCTGGGCGCCGTCTCGCAGGGTGGTATCGTACAGCTTTAACTCTGACTGTTCCAGTTCTACCCCTCCGTTAATAGCCGAACCCGGTATTCAAGCCTTTAATCCACGTACTCCAGCCAATGGTCGTAGTCCTTGTCCTTTCCCGAGACCACTTCAAAGAACTTCTCCTGCAGCTTCCTGGTGATAGGGCCGGGTTCACCGATGAAGCGGTTGTCTACCTCGCGGATGGGGGCGATCTCCGCCGCGGTGCCGGTAAAGAAAGCCTCGTCCGCCAGGTACAGGTCGGTGCGCACCAGGTCGCGCTCCTTGCTGGGGACCTCGAAATCCTCGGCTATGTGCATCACGGAGTCCCGTGTTATGCCCTCCAGCGCCCCCGAAGAGGTGGGCGGGGTATACAGGCAGGCGTTTTTGACCACGAAGATGTTCTCGCCGGCGCCGTCCGCCACGTGACCATGGATGTTGAGCAGTACGGCCTCGTCGTAGCCGGCCTCGGTGACCTCTATCTTGGCCAGGATAGAGTTGAGGTATTGGCCCGTGGCCTTGGCGGCGGTGGGTATGATGTTGGCGTCGTTGCGGCGGAAGGAGGAAACCTTGGCCCTCACTCCATGCTTTATGCCCTCCTCGCCCAGGTAAGTGCCCCAGGGCCAGACGGCCACGGCCACGTTCACCGGGGCTTTCGTGGGGTCCAGGCCCATCTCGCCGTAGCCCCTCATGACTATAGGCCTTATATAACAGCTCTTGAGGCCGTTGGCCCTGATGACCACCTTGGTGGCCTCCACCAGTTCCTCCGGCGGTATAGGTATCTCCATGCGATATATAGAGGCGGAACGGAACAGCCTGTTGATGTGGTCGGTAAGCCGAAAAACCGCCGCCCCCTTGGGCGTCTCGTAGGCGCGGATGCCCTCGAAGACCCCCGAACCATAGTGCAGGGAATGGGAAAGCAGGTGAACCTGGGCCTTGTCCCAGTCCACCAACTCGCCATCCATCCATATCTTCTCGACTTCTGGGATCGGCATTTGAAGCTCCCTCCTGTCTCAGTCCGATCTCACCCGCAAAACGACAAAAACCCCTATTCTTCCTGGATGTATTTTACAACAAGATCCCCCACCTCAGAAGTGGACTTGCCCATCTGGCCCGCCGAGAGGGATTCCAGGTCTTCGGAGCACACCCGTATCACCGCTCTCTCCACCTTATCCGCCGCCTTCTTCTCGCCGAAATTATCCAACATCATCTGCATGGCACAGATGGCCGCCAGGGGATTGATGACGTCTTTCCCCGTGTACTTGGGAGCGGAGCCGCCTATGGGCTCGAACATGGAGGTCCCCTCGGGATTGATGTTGCCGCCGGCGGCGATACCCATGCCACCCTGGATCATGGCCCCCAGGTCGGTGATGATGTCCCCGAACATGTTATCGGTGACCACAACATCGAACCACTCCGGATTCTTCACGAACCACATACAGATGGCATCCACGTGAGCATAATCGGTCTTGATATCCGGGTAGTCCTCGGCCATCTCGTAGAAGGCCCTCTCCCACAGGTTCCAGGCATAGGTCAGGACGTTGGTCTTGCCGCAGAGGGTGAGGTTCTTTTCCCTGTCCCGGCGGCGGCAGTACTCGAAAGCATAGCGCAGGCAGCGCTCCACTCCCTTGCGGGTGTTCACGCTCTCCTGCACGGCGACCTCGTCTGCGGTCCCCTTGCGCAGGAAGCCTCCGGTCCCGGCGTAAAGACCCTCGGTGTTCTCGCGCACCACCACGAAATCGATGTCCGAGGGGCCCTTATCCTTCAAGGGAGTATCCACCCCCGGGTAAAGCTTCACGGGGCGAAGGTTAATATACTGGTCTAAAGCGAACCGTATCTTCAGCAGTATACCTGTCTCCAGTATCCCCGGTTCCACCTCGGGATGTCCTATGGCTCCCAGGTAGATGGCGTCAAAAGAACGAAGCTCGTCCAGGTATTCATCGGGCAGGGTCTCGCCGCTGGCCAGGTAACGGTCTCCGCCGAAATCGTACATCTTGTCCTGGTAGTCCAAGCCCTCGCTATCGGCCACGGCCTCCAGGACTTTAAGTCCTTCCCTGACCACTTCGGGTCCGGTACCGTCGCCAGGGATCACCGCTACCTTATACATCTCCTCACTCCTCGCCTAACCATTACGATTGCAGCCGTGCTTTAACATATTGTACCAGCCCACCCCGGGAGATAATCTCCCTCATGAATTCGGGGAAGGGGGCGGCCTGAAAACTGTGGCCCGAGGAGAGATTCTCCACCCTACCCTTCTCCAGGTCTATCCTCAAACGGTCTCCCGTCTCGATGTCCTCCACCGCTTCCGGGCACTCCAATATAGGCAGCCCGACATTGATGGCGTTGCGGTAGAAGATGCGGGCGAAGGAAGAGGCGATGACGCAGGATACCCCGCACCCCTTTATAGCCAGGGGGGCATGTTCCCTAGAGGAGCCCGACCCGAAGTTCTCCTCCGCGACGATGATATCCCCTTCTTTGACCCTGGTGCAGAAATCCGGGTCCAGGTCCTCCATGCAGTGGGAGGCCAGTTCTTTTACGTCCGTGGTGTCCAGGTAGCGGGCGGGGATTATCACGTCGGTATCCACATTGCGCCCGAAGCGCCAGGCATCACCCTCCAACAGCATCGAACTCATTCCTCCATAACCTCCCGGGGATCGGTGAGACGGCCGGTCAAAGCGGAAGCGGCCGCGACGGCCGGGCCGACCAAGTACACCTCGCTCCCGGTGTGACCCATCCTCCCAACGAAGTTGCGGTTGGTGGTGGAGACCGATCTCTCTCCATCCGCTAGTACGCCCATATGGCCCCCGAGGCAGGGGCCGCAGGTGGGCGCACTCACTGCTGCTCCCGCCTCCAGCAGGGTATTCAACCAGCCGCGTCGGGACATCTCCCCCACGATCCTCGGAGTTCCGGGGAAGACTAAAACCCGTATATGAGGATGCACTTCACGGCCGGAGAGTATCCGGGCTGCTATCTCCATGTCCTCCAGCCTCCCGTTGGTGCAGGAACCGATGACCACCTGGTCTATCTCCACCTCTCCCGCCTGCGAGATGGGCTTGACGTTGGAGGGTAGGTGCGGTAAGGCCACCTGAGGCTCCAGTGCGCTCACGTCGAAGGTCAACTCCTCGACGTAGGTCGCATCCGCATCGCTCTCGAATACGCGGTATTCTCGGCTCGATCTTCCCTCCAGCCACTGCAGCGTCTTCTCATCCACGTGGAAGATACCGTTTTTGGCCCCCGCCTCCACCGCCATGTTGGCCATGGTGAACCTGCCGTCCATGGAAAGGGTTTCGACGGTTGGGCCGTGGAATTCAATGGCCCGATAGCGGGCTCCGTCCACCCCGATCTCCCCTATTGTGAACAGTATGAGGTCCTTTCCTCCCACCCAGGGACCGAGTTCTCCCGTGTAGGTGAGCCTCATTGACTGCGGCACCCGCAGCCAGATCTCCCCCAGGGCCATGGCCATGGCCAGGTCGGTGGAGCCCACCCCGGTGGAAAAAGCTCCCAGGGCGCCGTAGGTGCAGGTATGGGAATCGGCTCCCACGATGACCTCTCCCGGAAGCACCAATCCCTCCTCCGGCAGAAGCACGTGCTCAATGCCCACCCTTCCCACCTCGAAATAATGCTCTATCTCCTGCTGCAGTGCGAAGGAGCGAATGATGGCGCACTGCTCGGCGGCACGTACGTCTCGTGCGGGAGTGAAATGGTCGGGTACCAACGCAACCTTGGACCTGTCGAAGACATCTTCCGCTCCCATGTCGTGGAAGGCCTCGATGGCCAGGGGCGCGGTGATGTCATTGCCCAGGGCCAGGTCCACTTGGGCGTTGATGAGCTCTCCCGGACGCAGGGCCTCTTTACCGGTATGAGCAGCCAGTATCTTCTCAGTGATGGTCATTCCCATTTGGCGTCACCTGAAACGTGAAAGATTATTATCTTTACTTACTCGAGGTCTTCATTTTGCTCTTGGGCTTGGCGGCCGTGCCGTCTTGGTTTTGCCCGCCGGCTTAGGCTTGGCGGCCGTCTTGGCCTTGGTCGTGGATTTGGCCTTGCCTGCCGTTTTAGGCTTGGGCTTGCCTGCCGTTTTAGGCTTGGGCTTGGGAGCTGCGGCTTTGGCCTTGCCCGCTTTAGACATGGCCTTGCGGGCCAGCTTCTTCTTCTCTAGCAGGCCTTTCTGCATAGCCCGGTTGATGGCGTTTACATAGGCGCGGGCGCTGGCCTCGATGATGTCCGGGCTTACGCCCCTTCCCACCACATCGTGGCCTGCGATATCGATCTTCACGGACACGTCACCCATGGCGTCCAGGCCCCTGGTGACCGCCTGCACCTGGTAGGATTTTAATCTGGCCTTCACCCTGGTGGCCTTGAGGATGGCCTTGCACACTGCATCCACCTGCCCGTCGCCAGTGGCGGTTGCCTCGTAGCTCTTATTCTCCTTGGTGAGCTTTACGGCAGCTATGGGGATAGCGCCAGAGCCGGACGAGGACTGCATGTACTCCAGCTGGAAGAGCTCCTCCAGGGTGCGTATCTCGTCCAGGGCGATGGCTTCCAGGTCCTTGACGGCTATCTCCTTCTTCTTGCCGGCCAGCTCCTTGAAGCGCATAAAGGCCCTCTCCAGGCCCTTATCGTCCAGGTAGAATCCCATCTCCTCCAACTTGGTCTTGAGGGCGTGTCTACCGGAATGTTTTCCGAGATAGATCTCCGACTCCACCAGGCCTACTTCCTCGGGACTCATTATCTCGTAGGTGACGCGGTGCTTGAGCACGCCGTCCTGGTGGATACCCGACTCGTGGGCGAAGGCATTGTCCCCAACCACCGCCTTGTTGGGCTGCACGTTATAGCCGGTGAGCATGCTCACCAGGCGCGACGCCTGGTATATCTCCTTTGTGTTCACTCCGGTGCTCATATCCAGGGCGTCCTTCCTGGTATTGATGATCATTACAATCTCCTCCAGGGAAGTGTTTCCCGCCCTCTCCCCGATACCGTTGATGGCGCACTCTATCTGGCGGGCCCCCACCTCTACCGCCGCCAGGGAGTTGGCCACCGCCAGGCCCAGGTCGTTGTGGCAGTGTACGCTGACCACTACGTCCTCGATGCCGGGGACAGTATTCATGATTCCCTTGACCAGGGCGGCGAACTCGTCGGGCACCGCGTATCCCACCGTGTCCGGCACGTTGATCACCGTGGCCCCGGCCTTGATGGCCTCAGCATATACCTGGTAAAGGAACTTGGGATCGCTGCGCGTGGCGTCCATAGCGGAGAACTCCACATGTTCCACGTACTTTTTAGCGTATGACACCGCCTCTCGAGCCATCTCCAATACCTGCTTGCGGGTCTTCTTCAACTGGTACTTCATGTGGTACTCGGAGGTGGAGAGGAAAGTATGGATGAGGGGCCTCTCCGAGAACATGATGGCCTCCCAGGCCCAGTCGATGTCATTACGGTCCGTACGGGCCAGGCCGCAGATAATGGGGCCTTTGACGTTTTTGGCGATGGCTTTTACGGCCTCGAATTCCCCGGGGCTGGTAACGGGAAATCCCGCCTCGATAATGTCCACGTCGAGTCGGGCCAGCTGCTCGGCTATCTCCACTTTCTCCCGCAGGTTGAGGCTGATACCAGGAGCCTGCTCGCCGTCCCTCAAAGTGGTATCGAAGATATATATCCTTCTAGTCATTGGCCCATCCTCCCTGGTGATTCACCATAATATAATAAACCGTCCGTCTCTTACTTTCGGTATCTTGCGAATGTCCTCCATCACTTCCTCCGTTAAGGGGGCATCCACGTTGATCCCCATTACCGCCTCTCCACCGATCTTACGCCGTCCCACCTGCATATGGGCGATGTTGATACCATGGTCTCCCAGGATGGTTCCCACCTTGCCTATCATCCCCGGGATGTCCGCGTAGCGGAAGAAGGCCATATATTTGGAGGGACCCAGGTCGATATCGTATTCATATACGTGTACGAAGCGTTCCGTGTTGCTCAGTCCTACCAGAGTGCCCCCAACCGCCACCTCGTCCTCGTCCCTTCTGCCGCGTACCATCATCAGGTTGACGTAATCCCGGGTCTTCTCCGAGCGAGATTCCCTCACCGAGAGACCTCTCTCCTTGGCGAAGATGGGGGCGTTGATATAGTTTACCGGCTCGAAGACCACCTTCTCAAAGAAGCCCTTGAGCACGGCAACGGTGAGCACTCCCGTCTCATGACCGGCCAGTCCTCCCAGGTAATCTATCTCTATCTCATCGACGGAGCCCTCCACCAGATGGGTGAGCAGCAGCCCCAGCTTCTCCGCCAGGGGCATGAACAGCCGCACCGTCTCCTCTACCTCCGCCGGGACCGGAAGATTGACCACGTTTGAGACGAACTCGCCGTTTAGAGCGGCACCGACCTGTTCAGCGATCATTATCCCCGCCCTGTCCTGGGCCTCCTGGGTAGAGGCCCCCAGATGGGGAGTGGCCACTACTTTGGGGTGGTCTATCAGGGGGCTTTCCGTCGCCGGCTCCTCCTCGAACACGTCCAGGCCCGCGCCGGCTACCTTTCCGGAATCCAGGGCCTTTAGCAGAGCTTTCTCGTCGATCACCCCGCCCCGGGCCACGTTGAGCACCCGCACCCCATCCTTCATCTTGGCGAACTCCTTCTTACCCAACATGTGGTAGGTCTCCGGGTTCTTGGGCAGATGGACGGTGATAAAGTCGGCTTGGGTCAGGAGGTCATCCAGTTCGGATACCAACTCCACACCTGCTTTCTGCGCTCTCTCCTTGGATACATAGGGGTCATAGGCGATGACCTGCATCCCGAAGGCCTGGCAGCGATGGGCCACCAGCATACCGATACGGCCCAGGCCGAGGATGCCCATCACCTTGTGGTAGAGCTCCACGCCTTCGAACTTCTTCCTCTCCCATGCCCCCTGGCGCAGGGAGCTGACCGCTTCGGGCAGATTGCGGCACATGGAACAGAGGAGGGCCATGGTCTGCTCGGCCGCGGAGATGATGTTGCTCTGCGGGGCATTGATGACCATGATCCCCCGCTTGGAGGCGGCCTCGACGTCTATGTTGTCCACACCTACCCCGGCCCTGCCGATCACCTTGAGATTCTTACCTGCCGCGATGATATCGGCATCCACCTTGGTGCCGCTGCGTACGATAATAGCCTCGAATTCCTCAATACGTTTCAGGAGCTCATCGCGCTTCATGTCGGGTTCATAATCCACCTCGAACTCCTCTTTCAGGAACTCGATACCCCGCTTAGCGATCTTCTCTTTCACCAGGATACGGGTCATTTCAGGTTATCCTCCAACCTTGATCAAGTACCTATGCATCACTTACCCGCTCTTTCTTTTAAGTATACTTCCTCGGCGGCCGCCGTACCCGCGCCCAGCTCCACCTTCCATCCCAGCTCCTTCAGGGTCATCTCCAGAGCGCTAAGAGCCACCACCAGGTCGAAGAAATTATAATAGCCCACGTGTCCGATGCGGAATATCTTTCCCTTCAGCTTTTCCTGTCCTCCGGCCACGATCACGCCGTACTCCCGGTTCAAGTGGCCGACAAGCTCTCCACCGTCAATGTCCTCCGGTACTCTAACCGCCGTTACCGTGTAAGCTCGATCCAGGACCTTGGGGAAGAGCTGCAGGCCCATGGCTTGCACCGCAGCGCGGGCACACATGGCCAGGATGCGGTGCCTATCCCATACCTCCTCCAGGCCCTCCTCAAGGATGAGTTCCACCGCCTTGGACATGGCCCTTACCAGGCTGATCGCCGGCGTGTAAGGGGTCTGGGGGGTCTTCTCCTGGGACTTCTTCCGGGCCTTTTCAAAGCAGAAATAATACGCGGGATTCTGCGCGGTATCCACGTACTCCCAGGCCTTGGGGCTGACCACGGCCGCCGCCAGCCCCGGCGGCGTCATCAAGGCTTTCTGCGAGCCCAAGGCCAGGACATCGATACTCCACTCATCCGTACGCAGCTCCAGGGCACCGGCGCCGCTGATGGAATCGACTATCAGGATAGCGGGAGTACGCTTCACTATCTCGCCTACCGCCTCGATATCGTTCACGATACCGGTAGAGGTCTCACTATGGGTTATAAAGACTCCCTTGATATCCGGTTTCTCCTCCAGGGTGCGCCGGATGACATCGGGGTCCGCCGCCTCGTCCCAGGGATATTCATATACCTCCATCTCCAGGCCGTATAAACGGGAGATCTCGGCGAAACGTTGACCGAACTTTCCTCCCACCGCCACCATTACCCTGTCCCCGGGGCTGAAACAGTTGGCCACGGCGCCCTCCATGGCCCCGGTACCTGAGGCAGCGAAGACGATGAGGTCGTTTTGGGTTAACAACACCTTCTTCAGGCCCTCCACCATGCCCACGAAGAGCTCGGTGTAAGCGGGCGTGCGATGGTGGATCATGGGCTCCGCCTGTACCAGCAGCACCTCCGGCGGAAGGGGCGTGGGCCCCGGAGTCATAAGGTATTCTCTGCGCATAGGCTTCACTCCTCCTGCTCGAGCCAACTCATCATGGAGCGGAGCTCCCTGCCTACCTCCTCTATGACGTGGCGGGCGTCCCTTCCGCGCATGGCGTTGAACACCGGGCGTCCGGCCTGGTTCTCCAGTATCCACTCCCGCGCGAATTCGCCGCTTACTATCTCCTCCAGGATGCGGCGCATCTCCGCCCTCGTCTCCTGGTTGATTATCCTTCTGCCCCGGGTCATGTCGCCGTACTCAGCCGTATCGCTGATGGAGTCGCGCATGTTTGCGATGCCGCCCTCGTATATCAGGTCCACTATCAGTTTAAGCTCATGCAGGCACTCGAAATACGCTATCTCCGGTTGGTATCCCGCCTCCACCAGGGTGTCGAAACCGGCTCGCACCAGTTCGGACACACCGCCGCAGAGAACGCACTGTTCTCCGAAGAGGTCAGTCTCCGTCTCCTCCTCGAAGGTGGTCTTGATCACACCAGCCCGGGTGGCTCCCAGTCCCTTGGAATAGGCCAGTCCCGTCTCCAGGGCTTTACCGGAGTGATCCTGGTATACGGCCACCAGGGAGGGAACACCGCTGCCCTGTTCGTACATGCGGCGTACCATGTGGCCGGGACCCTTGGGGGCCACCATGACCACGTCTATGTCGGAGGGGGGCACCACCTGGTCGAAATGGATATTGAAGCCGTGGGCGAAGAAGAGGGCGTTGCCCTCCGCCAGCCCGCCACGGATGCTCTCCAGGTACACATCGCGCTGGTACTGGTCGGGTACGAGCATCATGATGATGTCCGCCGCGGCGGCGGCCTCAGCTATCCCCAGAACCTCGAGGCCCGCTTGCTCGGCTTTGGGCCTGGAAGCGCTGCCCTCGCGCAGGCCAACCACCACTCCTACGCCGGAATCCTGCAGGTTGAGGGAGTGGGCATGACCCTGGCTGCCGAAGCCTATCACGGCCACCGTCTTCCCATCCAATAAGGAAAGGTCCGCGTCTTTATCGTAGAATATCTCCGCCATTTTCAACCTCCCTAAGATGTCTTGTTCACCTACTTGCCGCGCGGGAGGGCAACCTTGCCCGTCCTCACCAACTCGCGGATGCCGTAGGGTTTGACCAGGTCTTCGAAGGCCCGCAGTTTCTGCGCGTTACCGGTGACCTCCACGATAATGCTCTCCTTGGACACGTCCACGATGTTGCCGCGGAAGATGTCCACCATCTCGATGACCTCGGAGCGGTTATCCGAATCCACCTTTATCTTCACCATGACCATCTCCCTGGACACCGAGGACTCCGGGTCCAGCTCTACGATCTCGATCACATTGACCAGTTTGTGCAGCTGTTTGCGCACTTGCTCCAGGGAGTGCTCCTCTATGTCCACCACTATGGTCATACGGGAGATGTCGGGTTTCTGGGTGGTCCCCACCGCCAGGCTCCCGATGTTAAATCCGCGCCGGGCGAAGAGCTCCGCCACTCTGGCCAACACTCCGGGCTTGTTCTCCACCAGAACCGATAAGGTATGTTTCATGTTCATACACCCCTTAGAGGAAGGGTTCCTCGGCCTTCTCCGGATGAATCTTATCCACCGGATAGAGCATGTCGCCAATCATGTCATACAGCGGCGCTCCTGGCGCCACCATGGGATAGACGTTCTCCTCCTCATCCACTCGGAAGTCGATGAGCACCGGGCAGTCGGCCTCTATGGCCTCCACGATGGCGGGCTCGACAAAATCCGCGTATTCTACCCTTATGCCCTTGGCCCCGAAGGCCTCCGCCAGCTTGACGAAATCCGGGCACATATCCTCGCGCTCCAGGCAGGTGGAGGAATAGACCTTGTTGTAGAAAAGCTGCTGCCACTGCCTTACCATGCCCAGGTAACCGTTATTGAGTATGGCCACTTTCACCGGCGCCCCCTCCAGCACCGCAGTGGCCAGTTCCTGCATGGTCATCATGAAGCTGCCGTCCCCGGCGATATCGAAAACCAGGTCCTTGGGCCGGCCCAGCTGCGCCCCGATGGAGGCGGGAAATCCGAAGCCCATGGTACCCAGCCCCCCGGACGTGACGAAGCGGCGTGGCTTGTCCATGGGGTAGAATTGCGCCGCCCACATCTGGTTCTGTCCTACCTCGGTGCAGATGATGGCGTCTCCGCCGGTGATCTCGTATATCTTCTCCACCACGTATTGGGGCTTGAGACCGGTACCCCTATCGTAGGTCAGAGGGTATTTACCCCTCCACTCCTCGATGAGGGAATTCCAGTCGCCGCGGTCAGGGGCATTGGTTTCCTTGCCCACCTCATTGAGCGCGGCGTTCAATTCCTTCAACACCTGGCCGGCATCGCCGACTATGGGGACGGCGGCCTTGACGTTTTTACTTATCTCGGCCGGATCGATATCGATGTGGATGACCTCAGCCTTGGGGGCGAACTCCGACAGCTTCCCTGTGATGCGGTCATCGAAACGGGCTCCCACCGCTATGATCATGTCCGTCTCGCACATGGCGTAGTTGGCGCAGCGGGTACCGTGCATTCCCAGCATGCCCACCGAAAGGTTGTGGGTCTCG
>Ga0180434_10002906_pt1 | contig 22209 bp, 14 predicted proteins | sample SS_ome_7_FD_132453 | JGI IMG/M metagenome (GOLD analysis project Ga0180434, IMG submission 132453) | Hypersaline lake sediment archaeal communities from the Salton Sea, California, USA - SS_1_D_2 metaG | ecosystem: Environmental > Aquatic > Non-marine Saline and Alkaline > Hypersaline >...
AGTCAACCTCAGCCCATACCACACCCGTTTTGCCGGCGTTATTGGCGAGAATTCTGCCCATTGGGTCGATGACGAGGCTGTTGCCACTGTACACCGACGGCACCATATACACGCCGTTGTCACGTGCGCGGACGCGAAACACCGACTCGCCGTTGACGCAGCCGTTTTCATCGGGCAGGGTGTTGCCCCACGTAGGAGCAAAGATGATTTCGGCACCCTTCAATGCAAAGATCGTGGCCGCTTCGGGGAAGAACCAGTCGTAACATATCTGAATAGCGATCTTTCCGAAATCGGTGTCGAAGACCGGGTACGTATCGCCCGGCCTGACGCCCTTTTTCCATTCTTCACGGGGCAGATGTACCTTGCGGTAGGTGCCACCAAGATGCCCCTGCCGGTCCAAGAGGACAGCGGTATTATAGACGATGTCACCATCTTTCTCCGTCAAGCCCGCCACCACCCACATGCGGTTTCTTCGAGCCGCCTGCCCCAATTGCCGGGTAGAAGGCCCCGGAATCGGCTCAGCGCAGTCTTTCACGGAGCAGCCCGTCCCTACGATAGTGATCGCCTCACCCAGGCACACAATGTCAAGTCCGAGGCGGCCGGCCGCATCAATGTGCTCGCACCAGAGTCTCAAGTTGTTCTGCGGCGTGCTTCTTCTGGGCCTCAGATAGACCGTGCCGATCTTGACGTTGCGCGGGCCGGGAGCCGCTGCCGGGCGTATACTGACACGCCTCCACAGGACGGAACCGCTTCGCGGCCATTTGACCTCCAGCGACAAACGGGCACCATCGGCCTTCTCAGGAGCTGTCAGCACATCGTCAAACCGTGCTGCATCCCCCCGCAGTATCGGTCCTCGCACGAGCATACCGGCCGGATGCAGCAGCTTCTTTTCACGAGTCCAGCTCAGGCGCAGCAGGACCGAGCCGTAGGGATTCGTGATATTGCTGAGCCGGCAGGCAGCTTCGACAGCGTATGCCTGTCCGCCCTTGATATTTTTGATTTGCTGAAAGACACCGCCAACCGAATAGGGGTCACCTGGCCCATCAATCAAAAGCCCATCAGGTACACTGCGAATCCGGCAGACGGCGTTATCCCAAACGGGCTTCCAAACAGCCCACCCATTCGGCACATCCTTCTCTACTGAGGATTCGAACGTTGGATTCGAGACCAGCTCGTCCGCTCCAGTGACATAGCCGCCAAGCAGAAAGCTGCCAACACAAGCGGCCAACCGCAAGCACTTCAACATACCCAACTCCTCTCACCGGGACGTGCCCAGGATTTCCAGCGAATCTTTTATGAGCGGCAACGTTCTGGTTCTGACCTGAGGGGTGTATACGTTTCCGGTCACTTCGATTCGCACGACAGCTTGGCCAAGTCCCTCAGCCAGAGACTGCATAACCGAAGGTTCTGCCTCGGCCAGGCGCTGCCCCCGAGCCGTGAGAGCCAAATCCACCTCGTCGCTCTGCAAGTCCATCCAGCCGGACCCCGAAAAAGCTATCGCCCGGCCGGACAGGTCCAACTTCTCAAAGAAAAGCGTGTTGTGCTTAATGTATGAATCAACGACCATCCGCTCGAAGGCAAAGTCCTTAATCTCAGTCAAGTTCAACACATACAACAGCTTCGCCAATGGTGACAGCTTGCCAACCTGCATACGGTCTACCGAAAACCTGCATCTGCCGACCCGTGAAGAAGCGTCGCCCATCTGCGCATGGACGCTTAAGGCTCCGGTCATCGTCCCACTCGTATGGGCGCTCTGGGGAGCGTTTGCGGAGCGGGTATCGGCGAGGAATTCTCTCACGGCAACATCATCAAACGCAACGCGAAAACGATAGTCGAGAGTTTTCTCGTTCCCGTGCCCAAATTCTAACTTCCCGGTCAATTTCCCCCCATAGAAATCAGCGACCAAATCATTGGCAAGCCAACTTCTCAGGACCGGGTCATAATCGACATGTGCCCGCAGGTTCTCTACGCATTTGCCCTTAATCCTGAGCGCATCCGCACTGAGACCGATCTGTCCCTTGGTGAGGCCTTCACCCATCTTGTACAGACCTGTCAGCCTCAACACCGCATCCAGTTCACCTCCCGTCCCGGAAAGGTCAAACCCACAATTCTTGAATCGCACAATGCCGGTGAAATCGACGAATCTATCACCATTATCCGCGGTGAATATATTGACGCTTTCCAGATCCAAATCAAAGAATCCGGTCGGTAAGAGGCTGTCATAAAAAGGGGCAAGAGCTTCCGACAGAGCGACACCCAGTTGCTCGCCGGAAAAAATATTCTTGGCCGAAAGCGTAAACATACCGCCACGAAGAAAGAAGCCACCCAAATTCATCTGCCCACCAAGCTCTATGGTCGGGTTTTCCGCTCCCACAGGAGCAGTAGAAACGGGGGCGGCGGTGACGTTCTCGAAGACAACACTATCGTTTGTTATGATCAACCGTCCCTGGATATCTCGGAGAGGATACGCAAAACGCGTGAAACTCGCCCTGTTGCTCAGACAGTCGACGGTGAGCTTGTAGTCGCAAGATTGGTCGCTTGCTTCTTTTTTAAACTCCGCATCAAGGTTGATTCTGCCTTCCGGCCGCAAACCCGAGATGATCTGGGCCGCTCTGGCCGGTAGAAGTCCGACCAATTCGTCGCTCAGCGGGGTTTCTTTTGTATTGACAGCCAAATGATAGTACGCCGGCTGAGCTTGTTCTGTCAGCCGAAGCTCGCCGGTCAAGCAGACCGATCCGTCATGGTACCGCCCTACGAAATCTTCGATATCAATCGAATCAGGCCGAATAACCGTTTTCGCAGATATGTCGGAGACCACCAACCCCGATTCGGCCAGCTTCAACGAGCCCTCTTCTACCGAGACGTCGGCACGAAAAGTCCGTGATACGTCACCTCGTTGCGGAGTAAATACTTGTATCGTGGCGCTGCCCAATCCGGTCATGTTGAAGCGGTTGTAAAAACGCCTCTGCGCTTCCGGCAAAGCCATGGTGAGAGTTGAGTCCAATGGAATATTCTTCGCGTCGACCGAGACATCGTACACGGCGTGGTCCGTGCTCAGTGCCGTCACATTCCCCTCCAACGCTACTTCGCGTGTATCCATGCGACACTTAACATCTGAAATAACCAGGTCGTTACCGTGAAAAATGAGCTTGCCCGTAAGGTTGTCTAAGGGATAGGGAAAGCGCCGATAGGTGGCTTCAACGTCGAGCAATTCAAGGGTGAGCGTCTTCTTCGTATCGGTGTCCGAATCTCGACTGATTCGATAATCCAGCGCAGCGCGTCCACCCGGCGCAAACGCGTCCCACAGTTTCTTTTGTCCCGGCCTGAGCGCATCGTACAAATCCGCATCCAGGATCATATTATTGCTCATGATCCGGATTTGGTACTCTGGATTGGGACGTAGATCCTCAAACAGACCTTCAATGGCGATGTCCACGTCCCCATGCCGGCCGACCAGATAATGCAGCGCTATTCTGTCCTCGGTGAACTCTATTTGCCCGGTCAAGCCTTCAACCGTATACGGGTACTTCGGGTGGCAGAGCGAGACGTCCTTGCAATCAATCGTCCCCGACAGCTTGCTGTCCTGGAGCCGGTCGAGGTTCCCCGATGCGCTCAGCTCCACATCAACGGTTCCGGCAGGACGATATTGGCTGAAGAGCTGTTGCAGAATCTCCAGCGCGCTGAGCTTTGCCAGCGATTGTGGCTCTATGAACGCAGCGGCCTGCGATTGTGAAATATGCGAACTGTGAAAGTCCTTGATTCTCAGCTCCAGTGAGTAATTGCTGTGCCGGTCATAGGTCAACCCTGCGGCCAGAACATCTATCGCCCAGGCTCTATCGAGTGAGGGGGCCTCGGTGGAAGAGATGCCGCCGGCAATCGTAACGCTGCCCGGCTTCCATGTGCCGCGCAAGTGACTCTCGCCAAATCCCGTAGATAGCCGAGCCGTGGTCAGCTCGAAGCTGTATGCCTTCTCTTGTTCATCATCAAACTGGAACCTGGCATTGATGGGCACCGACGCAGCAATTTTCGCCTTACCATGTGAGACCTTGCTGTACTGCAATGTCCCTTCCATGAGCTGAACTTGGGGGATTTCCTCCGAGCCGTTCTTAGGCATTTTGATTTCCAGAGCGGCTACGTTCCAGCGTCCTGTATCCAGATCGTGCTGCACATCAAACACAAACTCACTTACCTGCACCTCCTTCAACTGCGGATTCAGCAGCAACAAGCTGCCTATGCCAAAGCGCGCATACACTGTTTCGGCTTTGAGGATGGCTGCGGTGCCTTGCTGTTCCTGCGCGGGCCGGACGATAAGGTCCTTAATGTGGACGCCGCCATCAAAGCTAAGTTCGACCGAGCTAACATCGATGCGGGCGTTGAGCAGCTCACCAATCTGGGCTAAGGCAATGTACGGAAGAGCCTGGGCCAGCCAGAAGAACATCACTCCCAGCAAAAAACCAAATGCCAGACCTACTGCGACCCACGAAAGGAATCTGGCCCTCGCTCGCGCGCGTTTATCAGGCCCTGATTGCGAGCTTACAGCAGTGTGGTCTTCCATACTCAATGTACAGTACCCCTTCTCACCGCTTCTTGTTCTTTATCGCCTTGTCCCCGATGTCCCGACGCCAATATGCACCGTCAAATTGTATCGTACCGACTGCTTCGTAGGCCCGAGCTTGTGCCTGGACAACGTCTTTTCCCATAGCGGTTACACCCAGGACTCTGCCTCCATTGGAGACGATATCTGCGTTTTGCTTCTTGGTGCCGGCGTGAAATACGACAACATCCTCGATTTGCGCGGCTTGCTCCAGCCCGGTTATTTTCTTGCCCTTTTCATATTGGCCCGGATATCCCCCGGAAGCCATGACCACACAGACCGCCGGCCTGGGGTCCCACCGCAGCGTAACCTCGTCCAGCTTGCCTTCGCAGACCGCCAGGCATACCTCCAGTAAATCGCTTCTTAGGCGCATAAGTATCGGCTGAGCCTCCGGGTCGCCGAATCGAACGTTGAATTCCAACACTCTCGGCCCTGCACTGGTCATCATCAGCCCCGCGTAGAGCACACCTTTATAGGGCGTGCCGTTGCGATTCATGCCGTCCACCACCGGCACAAGAATTTCGCGCGTGATTCGATTCATCATGTCTTCGGTCACCACCGGGGCCGGGCTGTACGCCCCCATGCCCCCGGTATTTGGCCCGGTATCGCCGTCCCCAATGGGCTTATGGTCCTGCGACGATTCCATGACATAGATATTTCGCCCGTCCACAAAAGCCAATATCGACGCCTCTTCACCCAGCAATTTATCTTCCACGACCACTTTGTCGCCTGCCGAGCCGAATATCTTATCGACCATTATCTTCTCAGCCGCCAGAATACCGTCGGATGGCTCGTCGCAGACAATCACTCCCTTGCCTTTTGCAAGGCCCGCCGCCTTGACCACCACCGACTCATCCCTGCTTGCTATGTACGTCTTTGCGTCGCTGAACCTCTCGAAGATACGGCCTTCGGCCGTCGAGACGGCACTGGTGCGCATCAAGTGCTTTGCGAAGGCCTTGTCCGCCTCCAACTGCGCTGCAGCGGCGCTCGGCCCGAAGGCTTTCACGCCCGCTTGTTCCATCGCATCGACAATCCCTGCCGCAAGCGGGTCTTCCGGCCCGACGATTACCAAACCGATGCTATTGGTGCGTGCAAAATCCACGAGAGCGGCGACGTCCGCAGCTTCAATCGCAATATTCTCGCCGCACATTGCGGTGCCCGCGTTGCCCGGCGCGATATAGAGCTTGCCCAGCTTCTTCGATTGGGCTAATTTCCAGGCGATTGCATGTTCTCTTCCGCCACTACCAATCAAGAGCACATCCATCTGCTCACTCCAATCTGAGATTTGGAATTTGGAATTTGAAATTTCAGATTTCAAATTGACCGATAATCTACCAGGACCGCCGAAAATGCTCAAGCATTCTTTGAAGCACCGCAAATGCGGGGTGCGCATCACGATTGTAGGTAGATTTTCCAGGCCTTTAGCCCCAATTCTCCCTCAATAATAGCTATGACCTCTCTGTCATAGCCGCGAAAGCGGGAATCCAGGCCTTACAGCCACTGTCGAGATATGAATAAGTCCAAATACAGAGGGTTCTTGCCCACAAAGATGAAGTGCACCCGCGCACGCGGCTTGAGATGTGGTACACCCCGGCAGGGGCGCAAGAACGGCCGCACCGCACAAGAACCTTCGCAAAAAGAAACCCTCAAAAGACCTATGCAGTCTCCTGAGGGTACAATGGCGGAACTTCTAACGTTGGCCTTCAGCGGCGCGCCGCCAGGCGCTTCCGCTCGAAGGCATTGTTAGCGGGTTTTCATAAATGGGCGAACAGGCCCAACTGTTTAATTGTTCCGCATGAAACAGCGTTCGGCAGCAAATCCTGTAAAAATCTTGCAGGTACATTGCCGAGTTCTTTCGGTTCTAGCTTATGAAGCCCTCCGCCATAGACTCGAGCTTCACCGATCATTGTCTTCGGACAAATCTGGTTTAGGAACTCCCACACCTGACGTTTCAAGTCGGGGTTGTCTTCCAGAAGGCGCTCGACCGGAGGCTTCGGGTATACGAGCAAATACACATTTGCGGCCGTTGCCCGCGAATTGTTCAGAATGAAGCGAAATGGCCGGCCGTGTTTATTATCGCCCCGACCGAGATAAGTACACAGGAGAGGTGCAGGCGGGCGATCTTCCTGCTTGTACCAGGGCTTCCTATGTCGGCACAGATAACCTTGCGCGATTCCCTGAGCTTCACCTTTTTGAAGATACGCCCACAGCTTCGGATAGTGTACCCTGATGTCATGTTCGGTCCACGGAGGGTCCAGCAAGAACAACAGCCGGTCCAGGACGGGGTTTCCCTTCTTGTCGGCCTTGACCTCTTCGTCCGGCAAGTACCGCGGGCTCGGCAGTATCGGTTTGAACGCATCCATCGGCAGGTCACGCCGCTCGATTTCCTCGGGCGACATGATAAAATACTTGTTGTTCCCCGTCGCTAGGCCGCGCTTGATCGTGAAGAAATCGGCTAGTACCGCGACTTTGGTCGCTTCATTGCTCTCCTTCGTCGGGTACCGTGTCCATTTCGGTTCGCCGCGCAGCGTCTCGACCGGCACAGAGCGTTCCTGCTTGGGCCGTAGCAGCGAACCGCCATAGGTAAACCGCACTTCATGCCCTGTCGGCGGCCACTCTTTGCGGAAGCACACTACGGTCGATGACACGAGCGCGTCGCCAAACTGCACATCGTTCGGATCGAACCGATGGATATGCAGCAGCGTCACTTTGTCGAGGAGGTAGCGCTTCACTGAAACACCGTAATTCACGTCCATGAATTCGCTCGGTATAAGCCATGCAGCGAGTCCGCCGCCTCTCATCCACACATCGCTCAGGCCGAGAAAATAGCAGTACAATCCAGCTAGGCCATTGATTTCGACGCCGCAGGCGTTGTGTACGCGTGACTTCAACCGCTGTTTCTCGCGCTTGGTGATATGATGATGCCGCACATATGGCGGGTTGCAGATCAGCAAATTAAACTTGTCAGCATCCTCCGGCGGTTGGGCGTGCGTGAAATCCTCAAGACGTAAATCTAATCCTATATCACTCCACAACTGCGCCGCTGGCGCGCCGTAGTGGGTGTCGATCTCGTAACCAACGGCCGCACCGATGCGGGTCTTCGGGAACACGCCGATCAGCGCTGAATAGAACGAGCCGGTGCCTATCGCCGGGTCAAGAAAACGCACTTTCTCCCGCTTGTCCATCTGTGCCTTGGCATAGCCCAATATCTCAGCAGCAAGCCGGCTCGGCGTCGCAAACTGCCCCATGCGATTCCGCTCGGCTGAGTTCTTTTCTGCGTCCAGTTTGTCCTGCAGGGCCAGCCGCCGCGCCTCAAATTCTACAATCGCCTTTTTTGTCATCTACAGGCCAAACTCCTCAAGATCGTTGATTCGATGCTCCCACACCCAGTCGATGCCTTCCGCCGCCTCGTAGCCGAGATATCCACTGTCGAAATATCCACATAGGAACAGAATGAACCGCACATCTTGCTCGTAGGTCCGGCGCAGCTGGTTCATCTTTGTGGCTTCTTCCTTGCGCCGCTTGTTGACATTTGTAAAATCCCCCGCCGACTTAGCCTCGATCAGCAACGGTAGCTCCCCTGCCACTGCCGTTCTCGGCATCACTACGGCATCCACAGGAATGTTGATTGTCTTGTCCGTGCCTTCTTGATCGACCGGCACGTTGAGGCGGAATGAAAACGTCGCCGGTTGCATGTCGTTGAAATTCCTTCCCTCGCCTGCCGGTACTTCGACGTAGCCCCGAGCGGTAAGCCACTCGCCGATTGCAGCAAGCTGCCGTTTTTCCTGTGCATTCCGGATAATTGGATTGGCGACCGCGCCGCAGAGACGGTCTGCCACGATCGTCGCAGCCCGATACAATTCCTGCTCGGACGGATCATCGCCACGTTCGAGCCAGACGAATATGTCAGGATCGGCCATCTTCTCGATAATCTTCCCAATTTCCTCAAGGTTACGGTGTAACTCAGTCTGCGACATACGGGGTGGCATCCTGTTTTCCTTTTCCATTACCTTGAGCACGTTTCTTGACACGCGAGCAAGGCCGATCAGTCGGTCCACGGCCAACGGCGGGCAGGTGGACATCCGCAATGAGGGGAGCACCGACGGGTTCACCTTCAGCAGCCCCACCCCGACATCTCTCAGATTGTTGGTCGCCTTCAGCGTCGCCTCCACATCCTCGGTCGTCTGTACGCGCATCTTCCGGTATGCCTCCGGCGCAAACCGCACGAACCAATCGTTATACATGTCCACCGACTGAGCAATATCCTTTTTCCATCCGTCCGGATTATCTCTGTTGACTGCCACAGTTTACTGATTTCTCCTCGCCCGCTAACGCGAAGCTCAGTTGAAGCGAATTGTTCGGCGTCTCGGACATTCAAATCCGATCCAGGGCTTTCCTTAGGCATTCGGCATAATAGTGATTCTAGACGGAGGAGGAATAATGTCAAAGTTAAAAAGCACCGCACACCTTCAACTCCCTTTTGGGACGTCGCCTGGAGGATGTTGTTGGGCTCCATTGTCAGTTTGCGGTTTTCTCTTGAGCAACGCTTGGACTGCGAGTCATGCGCTCCATCGAGTGCAATATCTGGACCCATCGTCGCCTATCGGGAGAATACACACCGCAGAGGAATATCCCGGCGAGAATAGTAGCTCCGACTGTCCAGCCCCACCGCTGCCGCCAGAAGGAGATCATGATCGCCCCGACGACAGGAAGCGAACTATGCAGGCACATTTTCGCCTCTGCCCACATTCTCAGCGCGTGAGCAAACGCCTGGGCTTGGTCCTTCTTTCCGGCCAAGATCAGGTCGAACCATGCTTCCTCTCGGAACCTTCTCATCTGACCTGGACTAGCAAGGTCTGGTTGCTTGAACTCTTGTGACCAACGAAAGTCCTTCGCGGCAGCTCTAAAGGTTATGTCGCTGATCCGTCTCCAGACTATCCAATCTGGCGAGACGACCTCGAACAACACTCCAATCATATATGAGGCAGCAGCAATAGTCAGTGGGACAACTGTGGTTTTCCAAGCTTCTGGCCCAGAAACGAGTCTCTGCATCCTTGGCAGAGCGTACGCAAGAACGCCAAGAGTGATGCCGCCCGGGAATATTCGCGCGACAATGTCGTAATAGAAAAAGGGGATCGTGTTCATTCAATCTGCTCCCACCTTGTTGTTCATTCACGCGTTTACGACTCAGCCGCAGGCAAATTAAAGGTGTCCGGTACGCTCTATCATTGCAGCTTCGAGCTTTGTAGCAATACAAACTCCATACTCAAACTCCGTCCCCGTTGGCGTCCCCCAAATGGGAAACGCATCAGAGAACCTTCGCTCTTGGCTCTCAAAATCAGGATGTAGCCGCTCAGGAAAATATATACTCCAGAAGTCAGATTTTGAAGAAAAAAAAGATGCTCAGGACGGCGTTAATCAGTGGTTCACTCCCCTTTCGTTGCGCAATGCGCAATGCGCGATACGCGCTACGAGCGACGAATCCGCGTCAATCGGCGCTAATCCGTGGTTCAGCCGTGTTAATCCGTGTCTGATGTGACTACGGCGAAGCGCTCCGGTCAACAAACACGGTCATTTCGACCGAAGCGGAGAAATCTGTTTCTGAATAGATTCCTGCCGTTCGACTTCGCTCAGGCCAGGCTTCTAGGCTCGGAATGACGCGAGGGGCGTTCGTGTTGGATTCCCGCTTTCGCGGGAATGACAAGTCCCGCAATCCATCATCACACACTAATAGTCTCGCCTATTTCCCAGGAATTCGCTTGAGCAAAGACGGCGGATTTGGTATAATATATAGTTAACACACAAGCCAGGGGCTTGTGAGTAGATCAGTAAATCAGTAGATGAGCCAATGAGAGAACGCATACGCACATCGACGCATTCACGCATCAACGATGCGGGCCACAGCTTGCCCGGCGTAGCCTGGCGAAGACGGAAAGACCCAAGACAGTAGACAGTAGACAGAAGACGGGAGACAAAATAGGCAAATCAGGACATCAGGGCAACAGGAGGCAGGCAATCAGGATACCAGGAAATCAGGCGGCAGGCGATCAGGAGAGCAGCAAATCAGGAAGCATCACCCTGATAATCCGATACCCAGATAACCACTTCCTGATAACCGGACATCCCGATGCCCCGTGTCAGTGCCCAAAATAGAGCTAATATGCAAGAAGTGCAGAGACAATCGGGAAACCAGGGAAAATGGGCAAAAAGGCCCCCGCTCTACAACTCTACAGAAGGTTTGATAAAACGGCCTTATTTGAAAAAGCAAACCCAATATAACAATAGGCAAAATAGGAGAAGTAGCAAAAGCTCGAAATACGAGATACGAAATACCACACAGGAAATACGAAATGAACGCAAGCGCAATCGTAGAAAGGGGTTATGAAAATATGTGGATCTGTGGCCAATCCGCGTCCGCCGGCGTTAGCTGGGAAAACAGCCTGCTTCTCCTATCCGCTGCCTGCCGCATTCATTATCGTCGAGCAAGCACGTATACTTGAACGGGCAATGATACAGCAACCGCCCCACCATTATCGGTCGCACTGGCCGTGAGCGTGCGTATGCCTGAAAGCCCGCTGCGCCAATCTGTTGTCCAGCCATCATCGCCGTTGTCATCGAAACCGATTCGGTTCTCGTCGGCGAAAAACTCGACGGCCAGCACTGAACCATCGACATCACCGGCGTCGGCCTGAATTTCGTATGGAAGGTGAATGGAGGCTCCATCGTCCGGGTGCGTGATATTCACCCAGGGCGGGCGGTTTGGCAAGGGTTTGAGCCAGTTCTCAGCGACTTTGGCAAAGTCGGCAAAGTCAACGTTGCTGCTGCGGTTCAGGTCAAAGGCCCTGCACCAGTCATGCGCTAAGCAGTTCTGGGCCAACCACTGCTCAGCGAAGGCAGCAAGGTCGGGCCAGTTGTAGGATTCCGCAAGCAGCCAGTCACCAACGGCAATGGCCCAGTCAGACGAATGCGGTGCATCCCACGTGTGCTCGCCGGGGCTGAGGCGTCCCACATCGAGTTGGCTGTATTCGGCTTTGGTGTCCACCGCAACCGCAGGCTGCGGCCCGGCCATGTCGGAAAGGTCCATGTGGATGGAGCCAGCGTCTTGGCGGTAGAACACATATTTGGTGTTTCCGCTTCTCAGCACACGCGTGTTGCCGTCGCCGCTAAGCTCGTTGGCCCGCTGCATGTCTTTGCGGAACCGGCCCTTGTCGTTGAAAAACACAGAGTAGGTTTTGATCTGATGCTCATTCGGATAAGGCAGCGTGCCCCTATAAGAGTCTCTGGTTCCGCCGTTCTCCAAAAGATTCCCCCAGATATTGGCCACACCGCCAGCCATCGTGGAATGCCAAAGCCCTCGGCGGGTCTCTTCTTCGTTGTAGTCTTTTGCTCGGCCCTCGTTGCGAATGCGGAATCGGTCCTCCGAAAAGGATGGCTTGTAAGGGCGTTCTTCAACTGTCTCGACATATTTGTCGTAGTCCGGCCTGTGCTGCTCGTAGCCGGAATAGTCCATGGCCTCGGAAAGCTGATTAAGCTCATTCTTACTTGCCCGCGCGCCCAGAAAATGGTGCCAGCCCAAATGCTCGTGCATATACTCGTGCCACTGCGTCAGTTGGTCCCCATCAACCCACTCCCACAAATCGAAGCCGTAGCCCATAGTCCAGCCGGGAATCGGGCCAAGCCGCGCGGCAATGTAACGCTGCAAGCGCTTATCGATAGCTCCGTTGATGCCCCCGCTCAAATCTCGCGGCGTCTGATGCCGCGAGTGGTCGCCCCAGGCCCAGATATGCACGAGCCCGCCGGCAGCGTGCGTCTTGGCAATCAGCATTTCCAGCGCCTCGAACGTTCTGCGGTGAGGCTCTGTCATGCTGGAAGTCACCCGGCTGTCACTCGCGTCAAGGTCGAACCACCAGCCGGCGATACTCGGGACATGGAATCCGTCAAAACCGTGCTCATCCAAGAACTCCTCAATGTCGGCCTCGATCACTTGCGGCTCATCGTAGAGATACCTTGGACTTTTATACATCGCCAACTGCGGCACAAACGCAGTTTCTGTACCGTGCCAGCCCCATTTGTTGCCGTCGAACTTGGTGACAAACCCATGCACTCGTGGATCAGGATTTGGCTGGATAGTGACGGTCCCCACCTCGCCGTCAAGCTCGGGATCGCTGCTAAAAGTCTCAAAGTGCCACGTGCCGACGCGCGTGCCCGTAAAGCGGAACTTATAGGTATCGTTGCCGTCATAGAACATCTCGGTAGTGACCTGCTTGCCGCTCGATGTATGCGTGAAAGTGACCTTAGCTACAAGGTCATAGGGACTACCGGAATAAGTGGCGTTCTCCAGGCTCCATTCAAGATATGGCCTCCATTGTGTCCCTTCCGCGCCATACATTGACGGTTGATGCAAGAGTAAGAAGGTGATAGGAATAAGCAACTGCCATCCGATTTTACGCTTCTGGCTTCTCACTTGTGGCTCCCTTCTGCTGTTTAGGGCGTCACCGCTCGGTCATACACGCGGACATCATCAATCAGGCCGGACCAGAGACTGCCGGGCTCGCGATCCTTGCCCGCACCGATGTATAGACCGCCAGTGGAGCCTCCCAGTTTGCGCTGCGTGTCCTGAGCTACTGCAACGCCATCGACGTACAGAACTCTGTTGGAGCCGTTCCAGGTCAGGCCGAGTCGGTGCCACTGGCCATCAGTAACCACCGTCTGCGAAAATAGAGGCCGGCCAAAGCGGCCTGTGTCCTTCAGTTCGGTCATGAGCTTGCCTTCTGCGTCAGCCATGAGCCAGTTGGCCGCGCCTATTTGCGACAGGATAACCTGTCCAGCAGCGCCTCCCTTCATCCACAGAAAAACGCTGAACGCAGTGTCTGCCGGGTCCAGGACGAACTCGGTGCTGACATAATCATCAATGCCGTCGAACTCGAGGGCGCCGGCTGTCTGACCATCGGCGGGTTGCCACACCGCATCACCATGAACAGTTGCATCGTAGTCGCCGACACTGTCGCAGGCGGTCGCCCCCTCGGTCTCATCCAGCTTCCAATGGGCGAATGGACCCGCACCTTCTAACCAGTGTTCAGCAAGAACAGCCACATCCTGAATATCTACGATGCCGTTGCCAATAGGCGGAGCAACATCAACCGAGACTTCGTTTTGACCCCAGCGTTGAGCAAGTTTGGCAAAATCGCCGAGGTCAACAATTCCGTCGGTGTTGAAGTCAACGATTGGTGTGATGGGGACCTGCCACAGATCCCAGGACCCGATCCCCCCTGGGTGACTTGAATTAGAGCAACACAAGTAAAGCATGCGGCCGTCAGCGGATATGTCGGGACCCCAGTCAGGTCCAGGCCCGTTGGCAGTTGGTCCCAGATTCACGGGGCAACTCCAAACGCCGGACGTAGTTGGCCGTGTTATCATCCAAAGGTCAAAATGGCCAGATCCACCCGGTCTGGAACTGGCGAAGAAGAGCTGGAGGCCGCTCGTGCTGATGGTTGGATCACCGTCGCTGTCCGAACTGTTGATCGTCGCCCCCAGGTTGACCGGTGGCCCCCAATCAGCCTGTTTTGTCTCGCGTGTCGCTACATACAGATCGAGACTACCTTGTCCACCGGGCCGGTCGGACGAGAAGTACAGTTCGAGTCCGTCGGCCGAGATCGCCGGTTCCCCGTCATAGTACGGGCTATTGATGGACGAACCGAGATTCACGGGTGCCCGCCATTCATCTTGCTGTGAGGACCGCATCGCTACCCATAGGTCCGCGTTGCCATATCCACCAGGGCGCTGCGGCAATGTGACTTCCCAGATGCCATCAGCAAAGAACAAAGACAATCCATCCGCTGAAATGCATGGAGACATTTCACAAGCCGAACTGTTGATTATGGAGCCAATATTTATGGGCAGCCCCCACTCGTCGTCTGTCGTCTCGCGTCGCGCAACCCATATGTCATCTCCTCCACCATAGCCACCCGTGCGCTCGGACGCGAAGTATAACGATAGGCCGTCAGCCGCGGCGCTGGGCGCGACGTCGGCGACCGAACTGTTGACCGCCGCCCCAAGATTACTGGGAGTACCGAACGTGAAATCTGCCTTTACATCCAGGCTAGCGAGCACAAGAGCAGCAATAAACACAGCTAATACCAACCCACCTTTTGAGCCACTGAACCATCTCATTTTACGCCAACCTTTCCACCCGACTGGGCGCACAAAACCATCTGAGTGAATCGACCGGCAGACAGACTTCGCGCTTATCCGCCGTGAGTCACTTACACAGAACCGACGAGACGCTGGAATCTCATATTGGAGTTCCTCCTTCTAAATGCCAGGATACAGATTTGACACGAACAGGTCAAGGAAATTAAGCCGCTGAAGGCCACCAGAACAAGGGGCCAAGACGCGTGGAACCTTTGGAAAGTCTCCTGCTAATTCTTATAGTTTAATTGGGGTGAAGACATAGGTGCTCAGACTTACGCGTAACCGGAAAATCCAATAACGGAAAGCAAAGTTATGAATACAGTAAAAGGATTCTGGCAGCACGCCAACGGCAACGTCTATGCTGTCGAAAGCACCACGCTCGGCCAAATCGTAGGCGGTGCAGGGCCATTGGACCCGGACAATCTCGGCAACTTGGAAGAATATCACTACAAACCGGCGGTCGTCGAATGGCTGCAGAGAGCAATAGCCGAGCACAAATTGCGAAGGTTCAATCCGAACTGATGCTCGGCGGCTACGCTGTCACCTCTTCTCCAGCCAGGCCGGCAGACGAACGCCGCTTCTCACGCTATCGATGGATGGAATGTAGGGCTTCAAATCAAGTATGGGACTGCCGTCGAGGGCGTCGATCTTCTCGATGCGAACCGTGTCGTCCTCTACCGAGAGAATCTTGCATAGGCTCAGCGCAATCAGATTCGGACGCACAGGCGCCCGGCACGCAAAAACGCCCGTAAGCGGGTTCTTCCTGTTGCCCCGTGGATACACCTGCAGGATGCTCCTCTTTTTCGGCGTGTCGTTTCTGTCAAACCAATAAAGCACGAACACGTGGGAGTACCCATCCAGACCCTTTAGCGCATCGCCGTACTTGTCGGAAATCTGGAGCTGTACAACGTTGCCCTTCTTTTTGACCTTACCGACCGCGTTTAACTTGAAAGACTCCATGGTCTTTTGTGCTTGCATAATCTTTGCCTCGACTGCACCACCGCCAAAGACCCGCGACGTCGCGCAGCTAAGAATACCCACACATTTGGAAAGCAAACCTCTTCGACTGATACTCAATTGAATCTCCTCCCAAACCTCACCAGATACCCTGGTCGAGTCTCGCTCACCCGGCTCAGTCTGCACTTGTATGTTCTCGTGCGTATTCGTGAAAGCTCTCACATGCGTTTCAGGTTAAATGGGTTGACCACTTCTGATTCAACTGATAGTCTATTCTGGATTGTTTAAGGAAGCAAGAGATGGAACTTTCGTGGCTCATGAAATTGAGAATCGCTGCCGCCATCGCTATCGGCGCAGCGTTGATAGGATTCTTGGCCTGGCCGCTGGTCTTGCCGTCGGATCCGCTTGCACCGGTGCGAGCCGCCAATGTAAGCCTCACCGGCGCCGTGGTGTTAGCGGCTCTTGCGGTCCTGGCGGGCCTCCTGGCGTATTTCGCTTCATGGCCCTACGGCCGTGAAATTGGGATTCTGGCAGCGCCTTCGGGCTTAGCCGTTTGGGCTGTCCGCTCCACCGGCATGGCGCATCTGGTGCAGTTGAACCCAACTCTCGCCCAGCGCCAGGCGCTATTCGCGGCATTGAGGTGGGAGCCGGTGTTCTGGCTTGCTATCGCCGCTGCAGGGCTGCTCGGCGTACTTCTGGGCCAGAGAATCAGCCTGGAGAGAAAAGCAACCAACCTCGCGAAAGAACCCAACGGGAAATCGAACAACTACGTAAACGCAATCATTAGCCTGGTAGGTTCGGCCTTGATAGCATTGTTCTGCATAGGCATTCTGGCCCAAGACGTGACGATGAGTGACCAAAGACTGCGTACGGTCCTGGGTCAGCCTGCAACGGGCCAAATCATCTTTGCGGTCTCCGTCTCATTCGGCTTCGCTGCGTTTGTGGTTAAGAAGTTCCTCAACGCGAGCTACGTCTGGCCAATCGCTGCTTCCGCCATTGTAACGCCCTTTGTAACAAGCACTTACGCAAAGGAATCTGTCCTGCGGTATCTGATTCAGCGCTGGCCACCGGTTTTCTTCCCAAACGCATCTCTTTCCATCCTTCCCGTGCAGATGGTGGCCTTTGGGATCCTCGGTTCGATTGCCGGTTACTGGCTTGCCGTCCGGTATAACTACCGGCGAAAGCTCAAATCCAGTCAATCGAGTTGAAGCTGGCACATATTTTTTCGCTTCTCCTGCTTGTGTAAGTCTATATATATAAGGTGGTTACAGAGAAAACGTCTGATAACTACTCTTGATCGGCTTCACAAAAACAAATTTCGTTGTTTTTGGCCTCAAAATTAGCCGAAATATAGCGTGTATTGACAGAGATTGTCGGCTGGACGCCGCTTCGGCGGCAGCAATTAAAGCCGTGATGCGGAAGAGCCTTGAGAAAGCAACCGAGCGAACAGTTAGTCGAGCTGTTACGTATTTAACGATGCAAAACCCGCCGACAAAAGGAGTTAGAGATGCTGGTTCTCAGTAGACAAAGAGATGAGTCAATTATGGTTGGCGACGACGTGGAGATCACGATCGTCGATGTGCGCGGGGATAAGGTTCGGCTGGGCATAACGGCCCCGAAAAGCATACCCGTCCATCGTAGAGAAATATACGATGCGATTCAGCGCGAGAAAGCCGAAGCGAAGGCCGCGCATGCTCAGTCCGAGGGGGGCGCACCAGAAGGGGCTGTAGAAGCTCGCAAACAACATGGGGGAAATACGTCAGAGCAGGCCGAGAAAGACCGCCAAGAACAGCCCGAAAAGGCGCGACACCAATAGAGATACGAAGCTCAGTCAAGAGATTCTCTATAGTCCCCACCACCCCTTTGACGCCATGTCTCTGGACTCAGTGCGGCCTCACCTAAGCCTTTCAAACACCGCGCCAGGAAGATGGTATTCCCAAAATGTAACGCGTCTCTTGCCAACTTGGTCTTCATGCCATCCTGCGTCCGAACATCAGGCCTCGTAAGCCTACCTTTGGCTGCCATTATGCTCCGTATTCACAGAGCAAGGTAAGTGTGGTAAGATTACTTGTGACAACAAATGATAATTGTTTGTCTGGATGATCTTACAACCACACGCCTGTCCTGAGCTTGCCGAACGGATTGGCTGGCAGTCGAATGATAATTCACGGAAGCGCCGGTCAGGCGTGTACTGTGCGATAGTCATGGTTGAAGCTATGGAGATATGCAATGAGAAGGTTTTTTCTTGTCCTTTGCGTGTGCGTTTTCCTGATTTCTAATTCGATTCATGCAATCGCGTTGCGGCCCTTCTCCATCGCTTGGCGGGCGAATCCTGATTCGCCTGCGAACATGTCCGGCCTTCTCGATCCGCCCGCTGGAAAACACGGCTACATGCGGATCGACAACGGGCATTTCATGCAGGAAAATGGAAAGCGTTTTCGCATTTGGGGGATCAATATTTCATCCAAAGCGTGCTTTCCCCGAAAGGCCGATGCGCCCATTGTGGCTGAGCATCTGGCCCGATTCGGAATCAACTGTGTGCGTTTTCACCACATGGACAATCCGTCGACTAATCTTCTGGACGGTAATCCAAACGACACGCGCAAGCTACACCCGGAAGTGCCGGACCGCCTCGACTTCTTTATCGCCGAGCTGAAAAAAAGAGGCATCTACATCAACTTGAACCTCAATGTGTCACGTCGTTTTAAGGCGGGCGACGGCGTGCGCGAATATGAATATCTCGGATACGGCAAAGGTGTGACGTTCTTCGATGAGCGGCTGATTGAACTGCAAAAGGAATACGCCAGGCAGCTTCTGACCCATCGTAATCCTTACACGCAAACGCAGTACAGCAAGGACCCTGCTGTCATTATCGTTGAAATTGTCAATGAGAACTCCCTCGTGGAATCCTGGATCAGCGGGCGTCTTCTCGGCCAAAATACCAGGAAATATCCCGGGACATGGACCGACATTCCGCCTTCTTATGGAAAGGCTCTGACGAAGCAATATAACAAGTGGCTTAAGCAGCGACTGTCGAGTGCCCAATTGAAGCAGTTCCGCGACGAGGCGGGCGTTCGAGAGAATGCTGCTGTTGCTCGTCTACGACCCGAGCAGTTCGCGAATGCATCCCGGATGCGATTCCATACGGAAGCGGCTTTCTACATGCAGATCGAGAAGGATTTCTTCCAGGACATGTATCGCTTTTTGAAAGAAGAGCTGGGCGTGAAAGCGTTCATCGTCGGCTCGTCGGACCACAACCACTACCGGTCCGGCTATCCACACTTAAGCGCCACATCGTTGATGGACGTCGTGGATGGGCACGTCTACTGGCAGCATCCAAGTTACCACAGCGGTCGCAGGGATGGCCGGCGAAATTTCACCATCCCGAACACACCGATGGTAAACGATCCTTTGTTTTCCACCGTCGTGCAGCTTTCGCGGACACCGGTGGCGGGCAAGCCCTATACAGTCTCCGAAACCAACCACCCCTATCCCAATGAATACGCTTGCGAAGGAATTCCTATCTTGGCCGCCTACGCTGCTCTTCACGATTGGGACGGCATTTTCTTTTACACCTTCGAGCACGCCATGCCCGAAGATTGGAGGGACACCGTGCGCGGCCATTTCGACTTTCGGCCGGACCCCATGAAGATGGCGAACTTGGCGGCTTGGGCGGTCACATTTTTGCGGGGCGATGTCAGAAGCGCGGAAAATACAATCGAGCGTTCTTACTCGCGCGACACGGTTGTTGAGACTCTGCGTATGCCTGCATCGCAGCGACCTTACTATTCGCCGGACTTTTCTCCCGCAATTCCCTTAGTCCATTCCACACGCATCACCTCACTAAATGGCAAGACCAAGGCATCCGCAGAAATACAAAACAATCAAAAACTTGTTTCCGACACACACGAGCTGGTCTGGTCTATTCACGACAAGGACAAAGCAGTTGTGACAATTGACACGCCCAAGTCACAGGCTATCGTAGGATTCGTGGCAGAAAACGACGTGAAGCTCACGAATCTGTCCGCCGACATCGAGAATGCGTTTTGCTCTATCCATTGCGTCTCGTTGGACGCAGAGCCGATTTGCCGGGCGGAGAAGTTGCTGATCACCGCGACTTCGAAATCGATCAATCAAGGCACGCTGTGGAATGATAAGCGAACGACTTTACTCAAGTGGGGCTCCAGCCCGACCATGATCGAGCCTGTCGTTGGCAAGATCATCTTGAAGAACCTAAAAGGTGCAGCGTCCGTCGAGGTCACGCCCTTGGATGCGAGCGGCAAGCCCGTAGGTGAGGCTCAAGCCGCGACGCGTACAGCCGGGACGTGGGAATTGCACATTGGCAAGGTGCCTGCCCTTTGGCATTATGTCAGCGTTCAGAGGTAGCTGGTCCGAATTCTGAGGTTATAAGCTACCATCACAAAGTCTTTGACATTCATTGATTGGTTTATTGGTGCGCTCGTCATTGCGAGGCCTGAAAGGCCGTGGCAATCTCAATCACCTACAGAGAGGAGATTGCTTCACTTCGTTCGCAATGACGCTCTTGCTCTCTAAAAACCTTTTCGAGGTAGCTTATAAGGTACACTCGAAATCCGCCGCATCGAGTCTCTACTTGAAGAACAAACTGAAAAGCGCCCATCCACCTATAACCAGAAAGCCCGCAAACGCAATCCATAGCATTGCGTCCCACAGCCGGGTAGGCCGCAGCTCCTTGGCGGTTCGTCGATAGCGAAAGTAAAGAGCGGCGCCGCCGAGCATGGGCAGCATGATCGACTGAGCGAGTCCGCAGGCCAGGACCATCGCGGCCGGCGCACGCACGCATACGTATAAGAGCAGAGCGAGGAGCGGCCAGACCGCCGAGATACGACGCGTCCACCTCACCCGCGCCTCCTCGGAGCCGTCCGTAATCCCGAACAATCCCAGCGCATCGGCGACCATGCGGGAGTTTCCCGCCGCCGCGACGAAGAACGTGGAGTATAGCACCGCAAAGGCCCCGGATAAAAACACCTTGTACGCCCACGGACCGAAGACCGGTACATACATCGCGGCCAGCGTACGCACCATTTCCTTGCCGGCCGGAATGAGGCCCATTCTGCCAAGCACCGCGGCCCCCAGCAGATAGAAGGCGATTGTAGCGAAGGTGTACACCACCATCGACATCCACGCATCGACTTGCAGCACCCGTAGCCAGCCGCGGGCGCGCGCTATCCACCCGGCCGTACCGTCGCGCGGGCCGGTGGATTTCGCGTAGCCCTTCTCCAGACACCAGTAGGGATACATGATGAGTTCCGCAGAGCCAACGCCAATGATGCCGAACGCGGCAAGTGCCGTGCCGATGGGATTCTTGGCCGTGCCTTCGATGGTGGGCGGCAGATGGAAACTCAGGCCCTCCGCCAGCTCGCGGGCGCTCACCGCCCATTCGGGCTTGGTTTGCAGCATAATCAGCGTGAGTATTGTCACCGCCGTGAACGTGACGACGAGCACGGTTGCCACGAACTGTATCAGCCCGTATCGGCCGACATACAGCAGCGCCGAAGTGGCTACGGCGATGATTGCCGCCCAGATATATGCATCGGCCGGCTCTTTAAGCTCGGCGGTGCGAGATGACAGCGAGGCGACCTTCTGTCGTAGCTCAAAGATGACGGATTCATCCGCATCACGAGCCTCCGCCACCTTTTGCTCGACCCGGGCACTGACGAACTCGTCCTGCACGCGATTGTACTGTTTGCCGCTATGCGTGAGCGCCCTGCTGATTGCTAGGGTTTGTCCTACTCCGCCGAGAATGCCGCCCTGTTGGGAGATTACCAGCATGGTCATGATCGCCCAGTACCACAGCAGCCAGTTTACTTTCAGCCGGGGCCCCGGCACGCCGTTCAGCGCCTTCAGCGGTGTTTGGCTCCACGTGATCGTGTGGCGGCCGAACTCCACCTGCGTGGAGACCTTGATTACGCAGCCCAGGATGATCAGCCACAGCAGCCAGATTCCCGCTTCGGCGCCGGCTTTTGTGGTGGCGATCAACTCACCGGAGCCGACTATCGAGCCGGCAATGATCATGCCCGGCCCGAGCCGAAGCAGGGTCGCACCTATTGTCCGTGGCGGCTCCCTGACGGCGTCGTCAGCGGAGCCTGTCACGGCATGGCCGTGCCATGACGGGCCCGATGATCGGGTGTTGCGCACGCCCTTTGTTTCTGATGGATTATCCATTGCTATGCCCCGGCGGATCTATTCGTGATGACCCATTTTAACAAGATCGCCTGTCGAATTGGCTTTGTTTGGCTTTGTTTTCCGAGAACTACAAAATTGTAGATTTTTCATAATTCCTTGTTATGTAATCCCTTATGTCAATTTGGCGGTTTCTGAGTCGAGTAGGTGAGGAGGTTTCCCTCCTCACCCCTCACAGACCCGGACTCGCAGATTTCCCGCATCCGGTTCCTCACTTGGCAGCTTCGCTCAGGGACTGTAGCCGA
>Ga0180434_10002908_pt1 | contig 22202 bp, 24 predicted proteins | sample SS_ome_7_FD_132453 | JGI IMG/M metagenome (GOLD analysis project Ga0180434, IMG submission 132453) | Hypersaline lake sediment archaeal communities from the Salton Sea, California, USA - SS_1_D_2 metaG | ecosystem: Environmental > Aquatic > Non-marine Saline and Alkaline > Hypersaline >...
CCCAAGTACCTCAATTCCCCGGAGACCTCGATATATGTTAAAAGCCGCCACCTTTACGCTCTCAACCTGGCCCGCAGGGATATCGTAGGTGAGGGTTTCGCCATACTGGTGGAGGGCTATACCGATGTAATCGGTTTGTGGGAGGCGGGGATCCGCAACGTGGCCGCCACCCTTGGTACAGCCCTTGGGGAGGACCATCTCAAGCTGCTCTCCCGGCTGACCGACAGAGTGGTTCTGGCTTTCGACGCCGATGCGGCGGGGATCAGTGCCAGTGAGAGGGGCCTGGATTTCTATGACGATTTCGAGCTCGATCTCCGGGTCATGGTCCTGGAGGAAGGCATGGACCCGGCGGACTTCGTATCACAGAAAGGACCGGAGGCCTTCCTGGGGCAGGTCGATAGCAGCCAGCCGCTTGTGGACTTCTGTCTGGACAAGGTGCTCCTGGCGCATGATCCCTCCGACACCAACTCCCGCGTACGCGGGGTACGCAAGGCGGTTCATCTGGTCGGAGGACTCAAGCGCGGCATAGACCATGAGAGATATATAAAAAGCATAGCCGAATGGGCGGGCTCGGGCTACGAGGCGGTTTACGATCTCTATCAGCGCTCAAGGGCGAAGGACACGGCGTCGGGGGGGATAGCGAAGTCGGAATCGTCCATAGCCGTACCGCCCCAGGTCCGTGCCGAACGGGAACTATTGCGCCTTCTTGTGCATCATCCATATATGCTGGAACGGGCGCAGGTGGAACTGGACACCACCCTTTTCGAGGATCGGGACGATCGCCTTATCCTGCAGCCCCTTCTGGAATGGGACGCGGGGGGGGATCTCAAGGCCGGGGTTGAAGAACTCGGCTCCCGGCTGGTAGAATCCCTGGAGTCCGAGCAGGCGCGCAATCTGGCCACGGCGTTACTTTTCGATAAAAGTGGGAATGTTGATAATATAAGCGCCGAAGATGCCGAGATTATATATAGGGACCTTCTAGCGGCGTTGAAGGAATTCTACCTTGAGCGTCAAATTAGGAGTAAGAAGAAAGACTTAGGAAGTCTTTCTTCGGCCTCTCAAAGGGACCATTCACGTGAGCAGGAACTGACTGAGGAGATTTACGCTCTCGAACGCATGAAAAGGGAGCTCAGAAAGGGTAGCTAAAGAGAATACGCCGTTCATTCGATTAACCATTAGGAAATCCTCTCAGGTGGTCAACAAAGTGGAAGACTGGAAAGACCTCGATTACGAGGAGATCAAGGAACTGCTCTCAAAAGGTCAGAGTAGAGGAGTTCTGACGCAGGATGAGATAGGCGAATCCCTGCAGGCCCTGAACCTGACCCCGGAGCAGATGGACCATTTCTACGCTCTCTTGGATGAGCTGAACGTAGATGTGGTCGACGGCCCGTCCGCGGAGAACCTGCGTGACATGGAGGACGAAGATAGCACGGATGAAAAGGAAGAGAGCTTGGAGAAGGACGCAGAGCTGGCCGGGAAGACCCCCACCAATGATCCGGTTCGCATGTATCTCAAGGAGATCGGCAAGGTTCCCCTGCTGACCGCCGCTGAGGAAGTGGACCTGGCCATGAAGATCGAGGCGGGCGAGGAGGCCTCGGCCGTCCTGCGGGAGAAAGGGGACAAGCTCTCCCGCGAGGAACTCAGGAGGCTGCGCCGCCAGGAGCGCGTGGGCCAGGAGGCCAAGCGCAAACTGGTGGAGGCCAACCTCAGGCTGGTGGTATCCATAGCCAAGCGCTATGTGGGAAGGGGGATGCTCTTCCTCGATCTCATCCAGGAGGGGAACCTGGGGCTTATCCGGGCGGTGGAGAAGTTCGACTTCCGTAAAGGGTATAAGTTCTCCACCTATGCCACCTGGTGGATAAGGCAGGCCATTACCCGGGCCATAGCCGACCAGGCCAGGACCATCCGCATACCGGTGCATATGGTGGAGACCATCAATAAGCTCATCCGGGTACAGAGGCAACTTCTGCAGGAGCTGGGGCGGGAGCCCATGCCAGAGGAGATTGCCGAGCAGATGGAACTCACGCCGGAGAAGGTGAGAGAGATAATAAAGGTGTCGCAGGAACCGGTCTCACTGGAGACTCCCATCGGTGAGGAGGAGGATTCCCACCTGGGAGACTTTATCGAGGACGCCGACGCCGTAGTCCCCATCGATGCCGCCTCCTTCATCCTTCTCCAGGAGCAACTGGAGGATGTCCTGAACTCCCTGAACGAGAGGGAGAAGGAGGTCATCAGGCTGCGTTTCGGCCTCACCGACGGGCATCCGCGCACCCTGGAGGAGGTGGGCCGGGAGTTCGGCGTCACCCGAGAGAGGATCAGGCAGATAGAGTCGAAGACCCTGGCCAAGCTTCGCCACCCCACCCGCTCCGCCAAACTCCGCGACTACCTCGAATAAACGGGGTCAGGCCTAGGGGACGCGCCTGGCTTTAGGCCTGACAAGGCTTCGTAACGCATAAACCGATAAAGACCAACCAGCCCTATAGTTACTGCGTATATTGAACCGGAAGGCTCAGGCCTAAAGCCAGGCGCGTCCCCTAGGCTTGGGGTTTATTCCCTTATGATCTGGTAGACGATCACTTGGGGTGGGGCGTATTGGCAGACGAAGAGGTGGCCCCCTTCAGCGCTAACGGCTAATCCAATGGGCCTGAAGGCGTCGATAGTGAAGGCCTCGCTCTGGGCCTCGGGGTCCACGCAGCTCACCGTGGCATCATCGTAGTTGCAGACGAATAGGTGGTCTCCTTCGGGGGTTATGGCCAGGGTCCGCGCCTTGTTTCCCACCTTTATGGTGGCGGTAATGGCACCGGATTCCCTGTCCAATGCGGTGACGGTCCCCGGGAGGTTGTTGCTGACATAGAGGGTATCGCCGTCGGGGGAGATGACAACGTGCCGGGGGTTTTGCCCGCAGTATAACTGACGGACCACTTCATGGCCATTCTTGATATCCACCTCGGCCAGGGTGTTGCCCCCCATAACGCAGATATATGCATAATCCCCCTCAGGTGAGAAACAGATGCCACGCGGGGTCCCGTACATCGAGAGGGTTTTTACCACCTGCCTGGTCCCGGCATCTATAACCGTGACGGTATTGGAGTCCCAGTTGGCCACATAGATCCATTTCTCGTCGGGGCTGACGGCCACCTCCTTGGGTGTTTTTCCCGTGGGGACCTCTCCCACGATGTCTCCCGTCTCCGTATCCACCACCAGTACTTTTAAGGAGTTATATTGGGATACCCAGGCCAGGCGCCCGCCCTCGGTGAAACTCGCCTCCACCGGCTCATCCGGAAGCGGAATCACCTTCAAGAGGATGTAATCGTGGGCATCGAATATGAAACACTTGTGGGCATAGAGGTCGTTGACGAAGACCTGATCCCCGCCGGGCATAAGCTCCACCGATTTAGGGCCTGAATCCACGGAGAGTACCCCGACGGGCTGAAGTGCGATCACCTTTCCCAGTTCGGGAGCCACCTCTTCCTCGGGGCTTATCACATCCACCTCGACCATAGTCTCTTCACTGGGGTTCTCATTAACCCCGGTGGCAGCGCAGCCGGTAAAAAAGGCCGGAAGGAGGAGGAGAAACAAGGAGATGCAAAGGATACATCTTCGTTTTATCTTGTTCATATCTTTGTCATTCAAGCTATTAGTCTTTAGTCCTCCCTTTAATTCTTCTGGCCAGGGAGTGCACCACCTTCAGAGATAGGGCCAGGCCCACGGCCGCCGCCAGCCCTGACCGGAGATAAGGGGTGAAATAGGTGGGCTTGGAGAAGAGCACCTCCCTTGAGCCCAGGTAATCCTCGAGGATATGGCCCACTGCCAGGTTGGCGGAGGCGCAGGCGTTTTCCATCCCCGCGGAGATGAAGGTCTTGGTGTAATCGCCGCAGAGGTAGAGGTTCAGATATGGGGTACGCTGTCCCGGCCGGAACTTATCCATCCCGGGTCTCTGGGCAAAAACCCCCTGGCGCCCCTTCACCACCACCCATTTCTCAGCCACACCGTCTTTGGCGGCCGGCATTAACCTCTCGAACTCCTCCAGGGTCTTGCGGAAGATGAAATCATTGGGCAGGTCTATGAGATGAAAAGCGGGGGTGAGGACGAACTCCACCATACTGCCCTGCGCCCCTTCGGCGAAACTGGGCACGATGGTGTGAAGGTCGGCGAAACAGTTGAAAATACCCTCCATCTGGGCGGCTATGTGCTGCATATCGGTGACAAAGCGGTCGAACCATATCTGGACCGAGACGGAGGGAGCGTCTTGAAGGTGCCATAGGTTCTGAAAGAACCGATAGTTGAGGGCGGTCTTGGGGACAACGCTGCGAAGCTCGTAAAAGGGGAGGGCGCATAAATAAACATCGGCTGTTTCGGTCAATCCATCCTCCATCTCGACTCCCGCCACCCTGTTCCTATATATGGCGATGGATTTAACCTTGCGGCCGAACTCTATCTTGCCTCCCCGGTCCTCTATGTAGCGTCTGGCTTTCTCCACGTAGATATCGCCCAAGCCGCCGTTGGCGAAGCCTATGCCCGGCCTGGTGAAGAGCTCCTTGCTCTGCACCGACCTTATCCAGTAGATGAGGGACTTGGCGGATACCTGGTTGAGCTCGAGGAAGGTCAGGCCGGCGCCGAAGGGCCGGAAGTGGGCCATGGCCGTATTGGTCATGCCGTGGCGCTTGAACCATTCCATGAGGGTGATATCGTCCGCCCTTTCCAACTGCTCGTCGGACAAGAGGCTGGCCGCCAGCACTGCATAGCTGATGCTGAGCTGGTCCAGCCAGGACATGGTGGAGAAGTTGAAGGCCCGCATAAGGTCGGCCGGGCCTCCTCCCATGGGAAGGTCTCCCCGCTGCCCCAGGTTGTTGTAGATACTCATGCCCTTGGTCCAGCGAAGGGGTTCCGCCCCGATCTTGTCGAAAAAGCCCAGGCAGTTTACGTAATGAGGAAAGAAAACGTGCAACGCGTTGTCGATGGTGTCTCCCTCCTGGTCCTTCCATGACGATGCTCTTCCGCCCAGGAGCCGGGTGGCCTCCACAAGTTGGACCTCGAAGTCGTGGTCGACCAGGTTGGCGGCGGCACAAAGCCCCGCCATTCCCCCTCCCAACACTAGAGCTTTCATGTGTCCTCCTAGACTCTCAACCACCCCGGGACCAGCAGAAACGCGTAACGCAGGAGATAGTCCGCGTAATATGGATACAAGTTCAGACTCAATCGGCTGATGAGATGCATGCCGTAGGGATGGGTCCACTCGATGATGAGGCGATTGATATAGCTGAGTTTCCATAAAAGATTGACTTTTCTGAATTCCCTGTAGGCCCGCTCCGGCTGGCTCAGGGCCATGGCAGCTATCTTTCCCGAGACCATGGCGCCGTGTACCCCGAAGAGCAGCACCGGGTCCTGTACCCCGGCCAGGGTCCCGGCGAGGATGAATTTATCGTGGAAAAGACGGGGGTTGCCGAGGGAGCCCATGGGAAGCACTCCCACGTCCAACTCGTGCCACTCCGGGAACTCGATTCCCTCGTCTTTAGCCAGCTGCTCTGGAAACCACGCCTTGGCCTCGGTGGATATGGGACGCTTGCGCTGGAAGAGCAGGGCTCCGGCGATACCGTTGATAGTGGAGAAGAAGGCGTAATCCCAGGTGTATTTATCCATGTACAGGATAACATTGGGGCCACTGTAGTCGGGCACCAGCCCGTAGGCGAAGAGCCCCTCCACGGGGATGTAAGGGATGTCTAATGACCTGTAGGAGTCCTCGAAAAGGCCGGTGGCCAGAATGGTCTTCGGTGGCAGCTCGTCGAAGTCCTTGGATGTCTTCACCGGGTAATTGAACTCGAACTCCACCCCCTCCTCCACCGCGATATCGTAGAGGAACATGTCCAGGGAATTCTTGCGCGCCCCCCTTTCCACCAAGGAGGCGGGCACGTTCTTGGGGTAAACAACGTCATAACGGCGGCCGAAGCTATAAACTCGATTCCCTTGTAGCGGCTCACAGGCGGGGTTTATGTCTATGCCGGTGTAGGCGGCCAGCTTGCCTGTATCCATGGGGGTCCCGTCCGCCATGACGTAGGTGAGCTCCCCCGTGGCCATGTCCCGGGCGGGACCGCCTACGCCGTCCCTCCTCTCCAGGACCCGGACCTCATGGCCCTGGCGCCTGAGGTTGATGGCGGCGCAAAGACCGGCGAGGCCCGCGCCGACCACTATCTTCTCTCCCATATCTCCTCCCCTTGTCATTCCCCCCAGGACGGAAGAGTTACAGGAGCATATACGGGCTCCCTTACCATGCCGTCACCCTATCATATCAGAAGCCCAAAAGACGGGGTCACCTTTAAAGATCCAAGTCAAGGGTAAGCTTCTCCTACCCCCTTTCCCAAGGGGTTTGTGAAGTCCTCTTAGCTTGGGAGGACACCTCCGGGTAAACACATCGATCCTTCCTTACGGAGCAAAGCCCCTCGTGCCGAATATACACGGGCCTTCCAAACCTCTGGCTCGCCTGAAGAAGTCTTTTCAACCAGTCACCTTTATGAGCCTCGGCCGCACGGGGGCGGCCCGACTATGGAATGATGGGGCTTGAATGCCGGGGCCTAATCAGCCCCTGGATCCTCGGCCGCAGGGCGACCCGGATATGACCCCGAAAGGAGGCTTTCCCGGCAACCCGGCCCGCTTTTTGAGGGCTAGGGGCGAACCTCCGCAGAAGATCGTTCATCTACCGCGGTCTCCCTCCAAGCGAACCGTCAAGCCCATCTCGACGGTCGGTTTTTATCATCGTAAGGCGTGCCATGAAGCCACATGGCCCACATCACCTGAAGTATCTTTCTCTGAACCGAGAGACGCGCGTGCACCTCCGATCCCGTATTGGCCAGGGTGTTGGCATAAGCGCGCTTGAAGCGGTTGTCGCCTGTTGTGCGCATGGCCCCCCGAAAGGCGGTCAGGCTTATGGCCTTTAAGGAGCCGTTGCCCATGCGGTCCAGGCGCTGCCTTTTAAGATCCTTGCCCCCGCTTATGCACTGGGTTATCCCCAGGCGGGAGTAGCGCCACAGCTTGCGGGAGTCGGAGAAGCGCTCGGGGCATTTCACGTAGGCACAGAATATGGCCGCCACATAGGGGCCCACCCCGGGTATGGCCTGCCATGCCCGCACTACGGGGACGGCGGAGGCGATGGATAGGAAGCGGCGTTTTGACTAGGCCTGCTCGGCCAGGAGGAAGTCCAAAACATCGTAGTCGGAAGCGATTATATCCCGCACCACCGGGCTTTCGACCCGGGCAAGCGCCTCGGCCCTTCCCCTTACGCCGTAGATCCTGGACCCCTCTGAGATGATGCCCTGAGCTCTCAGTTTGGCCTTGATCTGGTTCTTCTGGATCACCGCTTTCTTTTTGAGCTTGTCGTAGGCCTTGACCGCCAGGTGGAGGGCGTAGATGCTCTCGTCTTGAGTGTGGTAGACGGGGTGGTATTTGCCCATCCAGGCGATCTCAGCAAGCTTCTTCGCGTCTATCTTGTCGTTCTTTATCGGGTCTTTGTGTATCCAGGAGTTGCGCTTGGGGTCGGCTACCTCCACCTTCTCCGCGTAGGGGAGGATCACCCTTCTCGCCCAGTAAGCCAGGTCGCACTCCTCCAGAAGTACCACTGCCTCTCCCTCCTGGCTCTCTACGAAAGCCGCGAGGTGCTTCTCGCTTGTAGGGAACTCGTGTAGGCACACCAGCTCACCCTTCGCGTCCCTCACCGCCCCCACGCAGGCCTTTGCTGCCAGGTCGATTCCGATGTATAATTTACTCATCGGACACCTCCTTGTATGGTAATAGTCACCGGGTTATCGGTGGCTTTTTATGGTCCTACGCCATCTTTGAGTTCTGAGAAAGACGACCCCCGCCGTTGAATAGAGCTGCTAATGCATGCCATTCTTTGAGGACAGAAAGCATAAGCGGTATTGGCCACAAAAGAAGCGCAGCGGTGATGACGCAGGCGATAATTCGAGAAATGCCGTGACGGCGTAGGAGGTAGTGCCCCTGATGTGAGCTGCTTTAAAGCAGGACATGCAGGGCTGATCATCAACGGCTGCCTGGTGTTACAAGAAAGGTATGATTATTGAGGTGCTCGATGCCGCCACCGCAAAGATTATCGCGTATATAGTAACAACGATTATGAAGATCACTAATCCCGCCCATCCAAGGATTATCCCCGCCGTAGCCAAGGAATCGCCTGTCTGCCAACCCCCGCTTGCTGCTATCTCGTTCTTGGCTTGATAGCCGAGGATGAGGGCGATAATGGAAAAGACCATACAGGAGGCTATCCCGATGATTCCTAGAACCAAGGATGCAATGGCCTTGCCGTTATTGGACACCACCATTGGCGGATAGTATCCCTGCTGCCGGTACTGATAGCCGGGAGGTGGTGCTTGAGCAGGGTATCCAGGAGGAGGAGGAGCCTGGGGCGGATATCCGGGAGGAGGAGTCTGGGGTAGATATCCAGGAGAAGGAGCCTGGGTGGGCGGGGCGACGCCCGGCGGGGGTGTTACCCATTCCGGAGGCACGTCTTCCTGCTGCGGACTGTAGCCGCACTCAGAACAGAATAGCGCATCATCCGGATTCTGTGCCCCGCACTTCTCGCAGTTCTTCATTTTTCAGCCCCTTCTATACCCTATAGCCGGCATTATATTTTCAACAACCCTCCGGCTGCCTTTGAGCGCGACCCCCTGAATGTATCGATATTCTATTGTTTAGATCATCATGGGGATGATCAAAGTCGACGTCGTCGACACCGCTACAGCAACTGCCCAGATCGTGATCCAGACTATAGCGAGTACTAATCCTATCCACCCGAGGATGATGCCGGCGGTGGCGTAGGAATCGCCTCCCTGATAACCGCCGCTCGCGGCTATCTCGTTTCTGGCTTGATACCCGAAGATCAATGCGAGGATACTGCATATTATAGGGCAAACGAAGATGCCGACGATCCCCAGGACCAGCGCGGCTGTGGCCTTGCCATTGGTGGTCGGGGCCACAACGGGCTGGTAGGGCATTGGCTGCTGCTGGTAGGGTGCGCCTGGTGGGGGAGCTGCAGGCTGCTGGCCGGGTGGCGGCTGAGCGTAGGGTGTTGACGGCGGCGGTGGGACGGGTGCTCCCGGAGCCGCGCCTGGCTGAATCAAGCTGTTGCCGCAGCTGGCGCAGAATTCCGCTCCTTCCATGTTTTGCGCTCCACATCGAGCACAGGTAGTCATATCTATCCCTCCTCCTGCAGATATGAAAGAAAACAAGGTCAGCCCTCTATATCAAAGATCAACGGGATCAGCCATGTTTAATATAACATTACTTCTGTACCGCTACACTTCATCCTTCACTGAGATAACCGTTTTCCACCATCCATGAGTAGGAGGTCAACGCCGCCTTGGCGCCCTCGCCGGCCGCGATTATTATCTGTTTCTCGATCACGTTGGTCACGTCCCCGGCGGCGAAAAGACCGGGGACATTGGTATGGTTGTTGGAATCGATTACGATCTCTCCCAGCTCGTTTAGCTTCACCTCCGGCGCAAGGAAAGCGGTGCTGGGGATGCTGCCTATCTCCACGAACACCCCTTCGACCTCCAGGGACTGCTCCTTTCCCTCGCGGGTGACGTCGATGCTTTTCACGAAGGTCTCGCCGTGGATAGCGGTTACCTCCGTCGAGTCCAATACCTCCACGTTGGCCGATTCCAAGCACTGCTCGCGGCGGATCTCGTCCCCCCTAAGCCGGTCTTCGTTGGTGATCATGGTGGTCTTCTCAGCTATCTTCGACAGCTGCAGGGCGGCATCGATGGCCGAGTTTCCGCCCCCCACCACCACAACCTTTTTCCCTCGGAAGAGGGGGGCGTCGCAGGTAGCGCAGTAGGCAACACCGCGGCCTCGGAATTCTCTCTCCCCCGGTATCTCCAGTTCGCGCGGGAGCTTTCCCGAGGCAACGATAACCGCACGGGATTCGAACTCCTCCCCTTTTTCCGTGATAGTGGAGAATCTCTCTGTCTTCTGTTCGAGGGAGGAGACCGAGGACCGCTCCATAAGCTCCACGCTGAAATTCTCCAGGTGCTCACGAAAATGCTCCACCAGTTCCACGCCGCTTATCAACTGATACCCGAGGTAGTTCTCCACCTCCCAGGACCAGGTGGCCTGTCCCCCTATGTCTTTCGAGATGACCAGGGTTTTTATCATTTTTCGTGCGCAGTACACCCCGGCGGATATCCCGGCAGGCCCCGCTCCTATGATGATGATGTCGTGCATACCCCCTCCCTCGGTTCTCCCATACGCCGACCCCAGTGACTTATTAGCCAATCTCCTGGATGGAGGGGCGGTCCTTGTTGAGGAGGTCGCGGAATTCATCGCCCTCCAGGGTCTCCTTCTCCAGGAGCTTGGCGGCGATCTTCTCTAGGGCGGATTCATCCTCCATCAAGAGGTCTTTGACCCTGTCATAGTTATGGGTGAGGATTTTTTTGACCTCCTGGTCGATGATCTCGGCGGTGGCCTCGCTGTAGTTGGCCTCCTTGCCGTAAGAGAATTCCCCCATGAGCAGCTTGGCACCTCTTTCCAATCCCAGAGACACGGGCCCGACTTTATCGCTCATACCGTAATCCTCCACCATCTTCTTGGTTAATATGGTGGCTTTCTCCAGGTCGTTCTGGGCGCCCGTGGATACTTGCTTGAAGATTATCTCCTCGGCGGCCCGCCCTCCCAGGAGAACCCCCAGACGGTCCTCCAGTTCGGGCCGGGTCATGATATAGCGGTCTTCCTCGGGTAGCTGCATGGTCATGCCCAGCGAGCCGATCCCGCGGGGGATGACCGTAATGCGATGCACCGGGTCGGCGTGTTCCAAGAGGGTGGCGATGATGGCGTGCCCGACCTCGTGGTAGGCTACAACCCGCCTCTCCTTCTCGCTCATAACCCTGCTCTTCAGCTCCAACCCTCCGATAACCCTGTCTATGGCCTGCTCGAAATCCTCTTCGTGCACCTGCTTTTTATCTTTGCGGGCGGCGAGGAGGGCGGACTCGTTGACCACGTTGGCCAGTTCGGCGCCGGCGAATCCCGGCGTGCGGGCAGCGATTACCTTGAGATCGACGTCATCAGCCAGCTTGACCTTGCGGGAGTGTACCTTGAGGATCTCCTCTCTCCCCTTGATGTCCGGCCGGTCGATCATTATCTGGCGGTCGAAACGGCCCGGCCTCAAGATGGCATGGTCCAGCACCTCGGGCCGGTTGGTGGCGGCCAGGATGATAACCCCCGTCTGGGGATCGAAACCATCCATCTCCGATAGAAGCTGGTTGAGGGTCTGTTCCCTCTCCTCGGTACCCCCGCTGGACATGATGCCGCTCCTGATCTTTCCGATGGTTTCGATCTCGTCGATAAAGACGATACATGGGGCCTTGGCCTTGGCCTGTTCGAAGAGGTCCCGGACCCTGGCGGCGCCCACCCCCACGAACATCTCCATGAACTGGGAGCCGCTCATGGAGAAGAAGGGCACGTCCGCCTCTCCCGCCACGGCCCGGGCCATCAAGGTCTTGCCCGTTCCCGGGGCGCCCACCAGGAGCACTCCCTTGGGGATGTTGGCGCCGATGCGGCGATATTTCTGTGGGTTGCGCAGGAAATCGATGATCTCCCTTAATTCCTGCTTGGCCTCGTCCACGCCGGCCACGTCTTCGAAGGTGACCCGGTCATCGCTGTGGTTGTAGAGCTTGACGTTGGACTGGCCGAAGGACATGGCGCCGGTGCCTCCAAGGCGGCGCGAGAAACGGCGGAATATGAAGAACCAGATAAATACGATCAATCCCAGGGGCAGCATCCATGTCAGCAGGAAATCCCTCCAGAAAGTGCTCTCCACCCGACCGGAGAATTCCACCCCCTGTTCCTCCAGCTGCGTTATAAGTCCATCCACATCCGATTCCGGGATACGGCTGGCTACGAAAGCGCTCCCTTCCTCATCGCCTGTCTTCAGGCTTCCCTCTATCCTGGTGTCGGTAACGGTGACCTTTTCCACCTCACCAGCCTCCAGGCGGTCCAGGAACTCGCTGTAGCTCATCTCCTGGGGTTGAAAGGGATTAGCTAACTGTATGCTGATGATGATGGCCAGCGCTAGCAGGCCGTAAATCGCATAAACCCAGTATTTTTTCTTTTTGGTCTCTTCCATGATTCAATTATACCCACATAGGCCGGAACAGGGCCTTTCCATATCCTTGACAATCCCAGAGAAAACCCTTGTTAAAAAGCTTTCTATCGCAGGGAAAAGGGCCCAAATACCGGGCCCTTTCACGGTAATTGCACTTCCCTCTAAACGGATAGGCGCGATACCTCCTCCTCTTCCAGGATGTCGCCTCGGATACCCACCTTGATGATGGTGAGTGGCATATCGACTCCGGAATCCTCGAGGGCCTGCCGCGCCAGGGCAACCAGGCCGAAGCAGCAGGGGACCTCCATGTATACCGCCGTCAGGCTTTTTATATCGTTTTGCCTCAATATCTCAGACAGCTTACGGCTGTAGAAATCGGCGTCGTCCAGCTTGGGACAGCCGACCAGAAGAATCCTGTCCTTGAGAAGCTTGCGGTGGAAATCGGCCAGGGCAAAAGGCGTGCAGTCCGCCGCGAGCAGCACATCCGCTCCCTGAAGATACGGAGCGTTTACCGGGACAAGATGCATCTGCACCGGCCAGTTGCTGAGTTGGGAAGGTACAACTTCAGCGGCAGGAACCCTGTCCGCAAAAGATTCTTCCTCGCTCCTGTTTATCTCCCGCACGGCGGAGCCGGGGCACCCGCAGGGGAGGGATTCACTCTCACTGGGGGCCGGCGCCACCTCGTGGGCCCGCTCCTCCAGGTGGGCGAGATGAAGCATGACGGCCTTTTCATCGAACTCCTCCGCCTCCCTCTCATCGATGGATATAGCATCGTTGGGGCATTCACCCAGGCAGGCGCCTAATCCGTCGCAGTAGACCTCGCTTACCAGCTTAGCTTTGCCGTCTATTATCTGGATGGCTCCTTCGGCGCAGGCGGGAACGCAGAGCCCACAGCCGTCGCACTTTTCTTCGTCGATGTTCACTATATTTCTGATCATCTCAGATCTCACCTCCAAATACGTCCTGGATATCGCATAGATTGGTATTCTCGAGGTAATCCTTGAACTGACGGCTGATGTCTCCGAGAAGCCCGTCGAAGATACAGCGCTCACCACCGCAGATCCTGGTGTCGAAAAGGCAGTCATCGTAGTTCAAGGGGCCCTCGATGTATGTGTATATATCGAGCAGTGTGATCTCTTTTTCCGGTTTCTTCAACCTGAAGCCTCCGCCCGGCCCGCGCGACGAATTCAGGAAACCCGCTTTAGTGAGGCGCTGCATCACCTTTGAGAGGTGGGCTTCTGAAACGTCCAGGGTGGCGGCTATCTGGTGGGTGGTCAGCGGCCGGCCGTTATGCGATGCTAACTGGGCCAGGGCGTGTAAGGCCAGAGAATACGCCTCCGAGATGTTCAATACCTTCTGCATGCGCTCCAAACCTCCCTATAATGGTAATGTAGTACCATAATACCTTAATAAGATCATTTGTCTAGCCTTTTGCCGGATATACGCTTTTATCGATGATCAAAGCCCGTACAAACTACAGCTGCCTCGGGTAAGCTCTTGGTTATATCTGAAACGGGTTTGGGAATAATAGCATATGTACATTTCGAATTAATGTAAGAATCTATACGATCGAAAGACACGAGGAGGTAAAAATGTTGTCTGAAATCCCCAAGGATCTGGCCAAGGTGGGCAAAGAGGACCTGGATAAGGAGATATTGAGGCTAGGGATCATAGCCGAGTTGGATGCCATCAACCTCTACGAACAGATGGCGTCTATGACCGATGACAAGCTCATCAAGGATGTGTTGATGGATATCGCTGGCGAGGAGAAAACCCATGTGGGCGAGTTCCATGCCCTGCTCCTGATGAAGGATGAAGAACAGGTCAAGGAGCTGGAGGATGGCAAGGAGGAAGTCGAGGAGATGATGGAATAGCCTAGGGAGGTGATGTAATGGCGGAGCCTAAGGACCAGTGCGTTGAAGCCGCGGTGGGTCCTATCCTCGAGGAGGAGGAAACCGACATGGCAGGTGAGGAGAAAAAGGCGAAGGGAGGTGCAGCAGTGAAAGCCCGCGTGGGAAAGCCGGCACCGGATTTCGAAGCCAGCGCCTACTTAGACGGAGGATTCAAGAACGTCAGGTTGTCGGATTACAAGGGAAAGTGGGTAGTGCTGTGCTTCTACCCCGGAGATTTCACCTTCGTATGACCTACGGAACTGGCGGCAGTTGCCGCCAGGTATGATGAACTCCAGAAGCTGGGGGTGGAGGTCCTTTCCATGAGCGTGGACTCAAGGTTCGTCCACAAGATATGGCAGGAGGAAGAGCTCTCCAAGATGGTGGAGGGTGGCGTTCCCTACCCCATGCTCACCGATGCCGGTGGACGCATCGGACAGGTCTACGGCGTCTACGACGAGGCCGCGGGCGTGGATATTCGCGGTCGCTTCCTCATCAATCCCGAGGGGACGGTCGTGGCCATGGAGGTCCTGACCCCCACGGTGGGACGTAGCGTGGATGAGCTCATCAGGCAGGTTAAGGCCTTCCAGCACGTGGATAAAACGGGCGAGGTCACTCCCTCCGGTTGGCAGCCGGGTAAGACCACCCTGAAGCCGGGGCCCGCATTGGCAGGCAAGGTCTGGGAGGTCTGGAAACCGGGCATGGAATCGTAAAAAGAGCAGCACAAGAGGAATAAGAGGGCGCCCCAAGGGTGCCCTCTTCATCAAACGACGGGGCCCTCATCGGCAGAGCCCCGCCGTTGTTTTGAGCTCGCTATTAACCGGACTTCCAGTGGCCGTGCACGTTGCAGTACTCGCGGGCTACCACGTCCCCGGAGGGGGCGTCGAAGGTGCCCTCGGGGGCTCCGCCGGGGTTCAGAAAGATGCGATAAGCGGTGTCACCCACCAATAACTGGACCCACTCGATATAATGGTCATCCTCCATGGGATGGGGGACGCTTCCCACCTTTACGGTGATCACGCCGCCGCTCTCCTCCACCACCGGGACGTGCTTCTCCACCGCCGCGTCCGCAGTGCTCTCCACTTGCAGGGCCATGTCCTGCCCACAGCATACCAGCGAGCCCTTTCCGCCGTGGAGCACCTCCACTATGTTGCCGCAGACCTCGCATTTGTAGACCTGGAGTCTCTCTGCCATCTCGATCCCTCCTTTATCTGTCCAGGGGTTCTCGCTTCATACATATATGAATCGATTAAAACTCGACGAACTTGTCCTTGGAAGCGCCGCAGATGGGGCACTTATCCGGGGCTTCCCCCTCCCGGGTATGCCCGCAGACACTGCATATCTGTATCTTGTCGAGCTTGATGTCCTCGCCCTTGTCTACCGTCTCCTTGGCCTTTGAGTACCAGTCGGCGTGGATCTTCTCCGCCTCCAGGGCGTAATGGGTGCTGCGCACTGCTCCGTCCTCATCCTGGAGCTTGGCCGTCTCGTTGTAGACGGGGTACATCTCCTCGATCTCGAAGGTCTCTCCGTTGAAGGCCGTCTGCAGGTTGTCCGAGGTGGACCCCACGCCTCCCAGCACCTTGAGGTGATTCCCGGCATGGACCCGCTCCGCATAGGATATTGCTCTGAACATACGGGCCACCTCGCTGAGCCCCTCCTCATCGGCCTTGTCCGCGAAGTGCTGATATCTCATGTGGGCCATGCTCTCACCTCCGAAAGCATCGCTTAAGAACTTCTCGGTCATCTCTCGCATGATTTCCCTACCTCCTTTGTTCTATTTCCGATGTGTTAAGATTGCGCTTTTACATCGCCTATTTATTTTTCCCATTCCGGGTACGAATAAACACCGTGTTCTGGGGATTTCATGATTCAAATCAGCCCGCTCACATCTCATCCAGAACGGCGAAGAGGTCCTCGTCTTGGGGGAACTCCATCTGGTGCGAGGCGATAAAGATATATCTTATGATTCCCTCCTCATCCAGGATGAAGTTGGAGGGGCGGGCGATGTTATAGGATTCGAAGTTAGCCTTCACATGCACGCCGTAGTCCTTGACCACCCTGCGGTCCACATCGACCAGGAAGGGGAAGGGGTAGGTCTTGTTTTGCAGGTACTCCTTCACCTCGGCTGGATTCTGGGCTATGATGCCCAACACGGCGGTGTTCCTCTTCTCGAACTCTTCGATAATTTTCCGTATATGACCCATATACTTGCGGGAGTTCGGTCACCAGGTGCCCCGGAAGAATATGATCATCAGCGGATGTCCCAGGTATTCGTCGAGGGAAACCTGCTTTTCCACTGCTGCATCCTCGAGCTGGAATCCCGGGGCTTTGTCCCCCATCTTGAGCTTTTTGCTTTTCCTTGCCATGCGTATCGCCTCCGTTATCAGTATTCCCACCCAGTGGAAAAAATGCATGAGAGATAGGGCGCAGGTTCACTATGCGTGAAATACCCACCTTACAGTTAAGGATTATATAAAGGGCCTTTGTGGGTACTATTAGGGTAGCCGTCCCTTCTCGTTGATGATGCTGGGGTGAGAGAATGCCGGTGCGTCAGAAGGCCAGGATACTCGTTTTCGGGTCAATTAATATCGATCATGTCTACCAGGTGGACCACCTGGTGCGACCCGGCGAGGCCATAAGCAGTGAAAAATACCAGTGTTTCGCGGGCGGCAAGGGGAGCAATCAATCCATCGCCCTCGCCCGTGCCGGCGCGGAGGTCTATCATGCCGGTAGGATAGGCGCCGACGGCCTGTGGTTGAAGGAAATGCTTGATGATAACGGCGTCGATACCTCCCACGTCGAGGTCGCTGACGGGCCGAGCGGTTACGCCATAATCCAGGTGGACGACGAGGGCGAGAACTCCATCATCCTTTATGGTGGCGCGAACCGAAGCATCTCCTGGAAAGATGTGCGTAAGGTCCTGACCGACTTCGGCCATGAAGACTACCTCCTCCTGCAGAACGAGATCAGCGCAGTACCCGAGATAATCTCCGGGGGAGCCGAAAAAGGCCTCAAAATCGTGTTCAACCCGGCCCCCATGCACAGCGGCGTTCTTGATTACCCCCTGCCAAAGGTGGATTGTTTCATCTTCAACGAGGTGGAAGGCCGGGAGCTGACCGGCAAGACGGGGCAAGACGATATCCTCGGGGCCATGATGGATAGGTTTCCAGGCGCCTGCGTGGTCCTGACCCTGAAGGATAAGGGCGTGATATATGCCGACACGGAGCGAAAGCTGACCGTACCTGCGCTCACCGTCAAGGCCGTGGACACCACCGCGGCCGGCGACACCTTCATAGGTTATCTCCTTGCCGGGATGGTAGCCAGCGAGGACATCGAGAAAGCTTTGGATACGGCATGCAGGGCAGCCGCGATTTGCGTGACCAGGCCGGGAGCGGCCGATTCGATTCCCTGGAAGGAAGAGCTATAGAAAGCATGCGGGATGGGATGATGTATTATATGGCCAAGCGCATGCGTACTTCATTGTAGGGGGTGGCTGGCGAGGTGTTGGAAAGCCCTGAACAGCAGCTGGAGAGGGTGATTGGGGGCCGTGGCCTGGATGGTTACAGCCTGGAGCTGAGCGATTTCAAGCCGGGCAGGACGGAGCGGGAGACCTATTTTAACATCTTTCTACAACGAGAAAGCCGGTCTTCCCTTCACCCTATAATCCAAGGGCTGTTTTTCATGGGCAGGGGCGAATATATCAAGGCCTGGATAGAGTTCAGGTATGCTCCTATCGCGGAGTTCCCCGAAGGATTTTCTGTGGACCTGGAGGAGGCGGGCCTCACCTCCGAGATCATCTCTATCCTGGGTGAACTGGTGCCGCCGGGGGGCTCGATAATGATCATCTACGGCGCTGAGCCTTACCACCTTCACATGGAGACGGAGCGGGGCCTCAAGATAGGGTTCCCGCCTCAGGTCACCCCTTTGGGTTACTATCTCTGGAACAACGGCTTTCGCTGGTTCAAGGATTGGTATTTCCCTGAAGGGTGGAGGGAAGGGGGTATGAAGCTGCAGGCCACCCGTCCCCTGGATGAGGACGTCCGCAGGGATAGGCAGAACAAGGCGCTGGTGGACCTGGGTGAGTTCATCGACAAGCTGGATGACCATAAGCCGACACTGCTGGAGGAGGAGGCCCTGCAGCGGGCCAAAGGAGTACTAGCCACCATCCCCTAAGATGGGGTCAGCCCCCCACATACACGTTTATTTGTCTTTGCTAAGCTTTTGTGTATGTGGGGGGCTGACCCCATCTTAGGATGACCCCATCTTGGTGATTATTCCTTGAGGATTCCATCCAGGAATATGTCTATGGCCTGGTCCACCATCTCGGGTATCTCCATGTCCTCCAAATCAGGGTCTTCGAAGATGTCTTTTTGCACCAGCATATAGCCCAGCGTTCCCAGAAAAGACATGGTGGCGATGTTGGTGTCTATCCCTTCCTTCAAGATGCCGTTTTCCTTCCAAAAAACTATGCAATCCCTGACGAAGTCCAGTCCAGGATTAACCAACTTCTCCACAAAGGGTTGGGCGGCCTCGGGATTCTTGACCGACTCCCCTATCACCATGCGCAGGAAGTCCCAGTCGGAATAGATAAAAAAGAACATGCCCCTCGCCAGGAACTTCAAGGCGGTCCTTGGCTCCAGTTCCGGTATCAGGTCCCGCGCGAAGTTCAGGGCCTGGATGGTGGCGGAGTGGGCGTCGACGACCGCCTGGAATATCTCCTCCTTGCTGTCGAAGTAGCGATACAGGGCGCCCCCCGTTATCCCTGCTGCATTTGCGATCTCCACCACCGTGGCGCCGTGCAGGCCTTTATCCGCGAAGACCTCCAGGGCGGCGTTCATTATCTTCTCGCGCGTGCTGAGGGCGATCTCTTCCGACGATTCTTCCTCAACCGGTAAATCTTCATTATCCATTAACAACACCTCTTTTACTTAATAATACAATAAATTCACGAAGTGTGAACAACATTTCTTTATCTCCGAACACATAACCTCCTTTTATATGTAATTCCAGTTCCATAGTGATATCGCCTTTTTCACGATACCATTTATTTACGTTATTATCGTCATAACTAATTGAAAATTAATAGAGTATTGACAAATAAGTATATAATTAATATATAATAGTAATAAGATTATTACGCAAGTAATAAAAGTATTACCAAAGATTCAGGGGGATGTTGATGAGAAATATCAAATCGCTTAAAAGACTTCTTTATCTCATGCCTCTGTTTGTTTTGGCCTTCCTTCCACTGGGCCCGGGATGCCTGGGAGGGGGGATCGACGGGCTGGTTATTGATAAGGTCAGGCCCGAATCCGTGACGATGACCGTGTCCGGAAATGGCAAGCTGGAGGCCCATCAACCTTTCTATATCTATCCGGGAGCGAGCGCGCCCCTGGCCTCACTTAACATTCGGGACGGAGACTACGTGGAGGCGGGGCAGGTTCTGGCCAGCCTCGACCGGGGAGTACTGGATGAAGAGCTGATGAAAGCGGAGTCCAATTACCTGACCCAGTCATCCATGGGCGACCTTTTTACCGCTCTTTTCTCCGACCTCGAGGCCCTGTTCGGAGCGGTCAACTCCAGCCTGGGTATGGCCGAATACTACAGGTCCAGCCTGGCAGGCGCCGCCCTGGACTACAGCGAGGACCTGTCCTCTATCGTGCCGGAACTCCCAACGGAGGTCCAGGAGGTGGTGGACGAGATAGCCAAGAGGATGGAGGAGGATTACCAGAGCTTCTTCGCGCAGCCACCCTCCCTTCCCGCCGTGAGCGGGAGCGGCTATCCCGCATCGGCGGCGCAGGCGGATGTCGCCCGCAGCGAGCTTGCTTACGTGTACTTCCAGAAGGCCGCGCAGAGTGCGCAGACCCCGGAGATAATCGCTCCCATCTCGGGCCATGTTTTCTATATGCCCATGGGCGGCCTGGTGCCCGAGGATTTCATCTCCGACTACATGAGCAGCGAGGTGGGAGGGCTTACCTCCAGCATGAATTTCATCGCCGGCGGGGTGGAGGGGATGATGGACGACATGATCTTCGATATCTTGATGCCCGAGCTCGACCTCCAGGTGGGCAGCAGGGTCAAGGAGGAAACCCCGGCGTTCATGATCGTGGATATGGACCGGTTGCTGCTCAGGCTGAAGGTGGAGGAGGCGGACATAGCCCTGGTGGAGGAGGGGCAGAGAGTGGAGATAAGCCTGGATGCCCTTCCCCGCGAGACCCTGGAGGGCGAGGTCGTACACGTGGCCAAACGCTCCAGCCTCAGCCTCTCGGATACCTCCCTCTACGAGGTTACGGTGGTGATCGAGGCATCGGGAGAGAAGCTCAAGCTGGGATATACCGCCTACGCGGATATCTTCGTGGTGGATGAAGAGGAGGCCGTCGTGCTTCCCATGGAGGCGGTGCAGATGGAGCCCTCCCCTCATGTCTTCGTAGTGGAGGAAGGCGTCGCTCATTCCAGGAAAGTCACCCTGGGCATGGAGATCGAGGACCGGGTGGAGGTCATTGGCGGCCTGAAGGAGGGAGAGGAAGTCGTCGTTCAGGGGGCCTATAAAGTCGAGGAGGGAAGCAAGGTATGAGTCAGCCGGCGCCAAGGGAAATCGAGTCAGAGGAAAAACGGGGCGGCCGTCTCGACCTGCGCAAGGCGTATAAGGTCTACAAGATGGACGGGGTGGAGGTAAGGGCCCTGCAGAAAGTCACGTTTCATGTAGCTCCGGGAGAATACGTGGCCATCATGGGTCCCTCGGGTTCCGGAAAGTCCACCATGATGAACCTGGCCGGCTGCCTGGACAGGCCCACTTCCGGCTCCGTCCTCATAGATGGGGAGAACACCAGGCGGATGAAGGAGCGGGAGCTGGCCAAGATGCGCAACCGCTGTATCGGGTTCGTCTTTCAATCCTTCAACCTCCTCTCTCGTACCACCGCCCTGGCCAACGTGGAGGTACCCCTTCTATATGGAGGGGTGGCGCGTCCCGAACGGCACCGCCGTGCTCGAGAGGCGCTGGAGTCCGTGGGGCTCAGCCACCGCACGGAACATCGTCCCTCCCAGCTCTCGGGAGGGGAACAGCAGAGAGTGGCCATTGCCCGCGCCCTGGTGCATCATCCCAGGATAATCCTGGCGGATGAGCCGACGGGAAACCTGGACAGCCGTTCCGGCGGGGAAGTGCTGCGCATCCTGGACGGCTTGTGGAAAAAGGGAATGACTCTGCTCCTGGTCACCCATGATCGCGCCATAGCCGAGCATGCCCGCAGGATAATCCACCTGCAGGACGGGCAGATAGTGAACGAGGAGGGCGGGCGATGAGAGCGGGAAAAGATCGCCGTACGGGGATCGATCTTGGAGGTGCATGGTGAGCACTCTCGAGTCCTTGAGGATATCCCTGGGTGCCCTGTGGGCCAACAAGCTGCGCGCCTGCCTCACCATGTCGGGCATCATCATAGGGGCCTTTCTAATTTTCGTCCTGTACTCAGTGGGGAGCGGCTCGGCGAGGGAGGGAAAGAAGGTCATCACCGACCTGGGCCCCAACGCCGTAGTGGTCGTGCACGGATATTTCCCGGTGGAGATGGGTTTCGGAGACGTCTCCTTCTCCCCCTCGGATATGCTGCAGATGATGGAGGATGCCGACGCGGGGCTTCCCCTTCTGGGCAGCGAGTTCAAGCCGGAGATGGCCTATAAGCTCCAGAGAGAGCTACCGGAGGGCTGTCAGGCCACTCCCATGAGCATCGACGTAAAAAGGGTGGAGTTCGGTTCGCGAGGACGCAATGTCTTCGCCTTCGCCACCAATGAGAATTACCCGCAGGTGCGCGATCAGAAGGTGGTGCGGGGCAGGTACTTCAACCGCAGGGACGAGGGGCGCAGGGTCTGCGTGCTGGGAGACTACCTCAGCCGGGAGCTTTTCGGAGAGATAGATCCCATCGGCAGGGAGGTCCGCGTAGGCGGCCGGCGTTTCAGAGTATTGGGGGTGCTGGAGTCCAAGGGTATGACCTGGGTGGTCAACAACGATGACTTCCTGCTCCTCCCTTACTGGATCGGAGGATACCAGGGGAAGGGTAGTGCCGACGGATTTCTGATATCCGCTCCCAATCAGGACAGCATGCGGGCGGCCAAGAAGACCACCATGGAGGTGCTGGACGGATTCGTGGAGGAAAAGACCTACACCGTTGTCACCCAGGAAGAGTTGCTTGCCCTGTCCGGCGACATCACCCGCC
>Ga0180434_10002909_pt1 | contig 22199 bp, 22 predicted proteins | sample SS_ome_7_FD_132453 | JGI IMG/M metagenome (GOLD analysis project Ga0180434, IMG submission 132453) | Hypersaline lake sediment archaeal communities from the Salton Sea, California, USA - SS_1_D_2 metaG | ecosystem: Environmental > Aquatic > Non-marine Saline and Alkaline > Hypersaline >...
AGGATTCGAACCTGCGACCGAGCGGTTATGAGCCGCCAGCTCTACCGCTGAGCTACGGGCCCGACAGCCGCGTCATTATACCATCGCCCTGGAAGGTTGCGCGACTACAGGTCAGCCAACCACGGATTGCCTGCTGCTTCCGCTCCGATCGTGGTGGCCGGGCCGTGGCCTGGGTACACGACCAGCTCTGGGTCGAGCGCTGACAGTCGGACGAGAGATGCCATCATCTCCCGCTCGTCTCCCCCGGCGAGGTCGACCCGTCCTATGCCGCCCGCGAAGAGACAGTCGCCCGGAAAAAGCACGCCTTCCCCAAGAAGGGATAGGCTCCCCGGGCTGTGGCCCGGCGTGTGCAGCACCGACAGATAAACCTCGCTTCCCGGAATCGGTACGCGATCCCCTTCATGGAGCAGCACGTCCGGCTGCACCCCGCGCTGCGAGAAGCCGAAGAGCGCCGCGCCGCTCAGCATCGGGTCCACGAGCATCGGGGCATCCAGCTCGTGGATCGCGATCTGAGCCCCGGTGGCTTCTTTCATCTCCGCCAAGCACTCGATATGATCGGTATGTCCGTGGGTGCCGACGATCGACTCTATGCTCAGGCTGTGCCGCCCGGCCGCTTCCAGGATCTCCCGCGGGTCTCCGGCACAATCGATGAGCAGCGCGGAGCTGTTCCCGTCTACCCAAAGCAAGTAGCAGTTCGTTCCGAGCAGACCGAGTGTCAGCGTCTCGACGTTCATCTGGACCGCGCAGCGTCCATCTCGGCCTGATTCAGCTCCAGCCTGCGGCGGCCGACGAATTCGATTTCGTAGCTGTCGAGCTCGCCGGCTGAGTCCAGCATCTTGGCCGCATTCTCTTCCAGACCTGCAGCGGCATATGCGTCCGCCAGCAGCACTTGGTAGCACCGGTTGCGGGGGTCCATGTCCAGCGCCATACGGAACGCGTCGATGGATTCCACGATCCGCCCTGTTGCGAGCGACGCGGTCGCATATCGCACCTGGTAGTAGTCATCGTACGGGGCGATCTCGACGGCCTTCGCCAGTTCCGCCACGGCCTCCTCCACCTGCCCCAGCCTCAGGTGCAGAACTCCCAGCCGGAAGCGGTAGAAAGCGTTGTCGGGCGCCTGTCCGATAACCACCAACATCGCCTCGAGCGCTTCCTTGGGGCGGTCGATTGCGGCGAGCGTGTCGGCGAGCTTGAAGTGATAGTACGCCCGGTGCGGCTCGGTTGCGGCTGCCACTCGGTACTGCTCGAGCGCCTGCACGTTCATCCCGAACCGCCGATACAGGTCGCCCAGGCTTATGCGTGGTTCAGGCAGCTCCGGGTCGCTCTGCACGGCCTTCCGGAACTGCGCCATCGCCTGATCGATCAGGTCGCGGAGCAGGTAGGCGTCACCGAGCCGGGTGCGAAAGAGCGCGTTGTTCTGGTCCATCTTGACCGCGCGCTTGTACTCGGCGATCCCCCGCTGGATCTTGCCCGATCGGATGTAGAAGTCGCCCAACCGCAGGCAGAGGAGTGCGGTCGTGGCATGCAGCTCCATATCCTCATGGCGCCTCTGCTCGTCCTCCGTCGTGATCTGCTCGTAATGGCGGAGGACGCGCTCCTGCTCGTAGGGGTCGCCGATCTCGAACTCGATGGGCCCGGAGTCCTGCGCCATCAGTACAGCCCCTCGAGGTTGTGCTCTATTCCGTGGCCGCTAATCGATTTCACCAGCCAGACTCTCCGCCATCGCTGCCGCTGCTTCTCGAACTCGACTACGAGTGGAAGCCGCAACGGAGGCTCGTACCGACCGGCTCCCTGGAACTCGAGCTGCACGTCGAACCGCCCCGTCTCACTCGGCGCGCTGGTATTGAGTTCATACTCGTCGATGACTATGTCCACCTGCTCCGGGCTTCTCTCCCAGTGAAGCGCAAGACGGAAAATGTCTAGGCGCGACAGGCCGGAATCATCCTGATAGTCTTTCGCCACACACTCCATTATCTCGTCCTTGTTCTTCGTCTCCACTGCGTGCCGGGCCTTCGCCACCAGGGCGAGGATGAGGTCTTCATCCGTCGGCCTCGGGTGGAGCAACCACCACGAGACAGCCGCCGCTGCAACGATGACAGCTATGATGCTGAGGCTTCGGCGCCATTGGCGGCGGGACATATCACATTTATTCTACCTCTCCCCACTTGTCGCCGCAACCCGATTCCCGCGACTCGGACGGCGCCGCCTCAGGGAGGAGAACCTGCTCTATTGGCAAAGGAGCAATGGTGACCCATGACTCACAGAGGCTCTCGGTGAGCACTGACCATCGCCAGTGGGACATCCCACCATCCTGGCAGCCGGCGCTTGAGGCGGCCAGAGCGGGGGGCACGCTGTTCCTGATCGGAGAGAGCGACTCGGGCAAAAGCACTCTCGCTGCCGTCCTCGCCAACGAGGCCCTCGCCGCCGGCCGCTCCGTTGCCGTCGTCGATGCTGACGTCGGCCAATCGAATGTCGGTCCGCCCGCATGCGTGGGGCTTGCAGATGTGAGCCGCAAGTTCGATAGCCTTTCCGATCTGTCGGCGAAGGCGATAGACTTCGTGGGCGCCTGCTCGCCGGCGCAGCATCTCCTCCAGGCGGCCGCGAGCACGGCCGCGCTCGTCTCATCGGCGCGGCAGGGGAGCGCGGAAACGATTGTCGTGGACACGACCGGGCTCGTCTCAGGGGGAGTCGCCCGGGCCCTCAAGGGGGCGAAGATCCGCCTTGTGGAGCCTGATACGCTCATCGCCTTGCAGGAAGAGGATGAGGTCGAGCATCTGCTCGCCGGCTACCGTTCCCGCAGCAAGCCGCAGGTGCTCCGCCTGCGCCTGTCCCGCGCGGTACAGCCGCGGTCGCGAGAGGAACGGGCTGCGCGGCGTCAGCGCAGCTTCGCCGCCTACTTCTCGGAGGCAAGGACCGTCGCGCGCTTCTGGGACGATGTGCCGGTCGAAAACAGCGCCTGGACGAACGGAGAGCCGGTTCCGGGGCATATGCGCGCCTATGCAGAGGAGTGCGTCGCCTGCGAGGTGTTCCACATGGAACGCCACCTGGAGGGCGTGTTCCTCATCGTGAATGGGCGTCCGGCCCCCAACGGCCTGCGGGACCTCGGCAACAGCTTCCAGGGCCGGGCGCTGGTGGTGGAGCAGGCGTCATTGCAGAACCTGCTCATCGGGCTGCTCGACGAAGGGGGCGCGACGTGCGCGCTGGCGGTCCTCGAAGAGGTGGACTTTAAGCAGCGGCGTATAGGCCTGTACACACCGCTCGCCGACGAAGGCGCGGTGCGGGGCGTACGACTGGGCTCGATCCAACTCGCCCGCGATGGCACTCAAATGGGCGCGGTGGACCTGAGGGGCGAATGATGGGCTTTCCGAGGAACATACCGAGGATGGAGCAGGCGAAGGAGAGAACGACGCTGATCCTCGTGCGGCACGGCGAGACGGAGTGGAATGTCGCCGGGCGGATTCAGGGGCACTCAGATTCACGCCTGACGGCGCTGGGGGCGGAGCAGGGCCGTCGGGCCGCGGAACGCCTGGCCGGGTTGGATATTTCGACTGTCTACGCGAGCGGTCTGGGACGGGCGAGGGAGACGGGGGAGATCATCGCGGCACCGCACGGACTGGCCGTGAAAACCGTCCAGGAGCTGCGTGAGCGGTGCTACGGGGCGTTTGAGGGGAGGACGGCAGAGGAGATCAGGGGGGAGACTCCGGAGGTGTTCGAGAGGTGGCTGGGGGACCGGCAGGGGCTGGCGCCGCCGGGGGGGGAAACGCAGCAGGAGCTGTCTGAGCGGGTTATGGGGGCGCTGAGGGAGATCGCGGGGGCGCAGCCCGGCCAGACGGTGGCCGTCGCCACCCACGGGGGGCCGATCAAGTCGGCGGTGTTCGCGGTGCTGGAGATTCCGATTGGCTCCTGGGACCGCACATGGGTCTCCAATGGGTCTGTGACGATTCTGAAGGGAGATCAAGGCGAGATGAAGGTTGCCTGCTTTAACGACACGTCGCACTTGGATTTGGAGGCAGCAGGGGGGGAGGGGGTCGAGGACTAGATGGGCATGAAGAAGGACACCGAGGGGCGGAAAAACGGCACGGAGGGGCGCGTGCAGGTCTACGCGGGGAACGGGAAAGGGAAGACTACGGCCGCGCTCGGAACGGCTTTGCGCGCCGTTGGGCACGGCCTTCGCGTGTGTGTTGTCCAGTTCATGAAGAAGGGGTGGGAATCGGGAGAGCGATTGGCCGCTAAGCGGCTGGCGCCGGAGCTGGCGATACGCGCGTTCGGGGCGGCGCAGTGGGGGGACAGAAGCAAGGCCTCTGCGGGCACGCCTTGGTGGGAGCTGCCGCCGTCGGAGGAGGACCGGAGCCAGGCGCGGGATGCGATGGAGTTCGCGCGGGGCGCGGTCGCCGGGGGGGAGTGGGACATCGTGGTAGTGGACGAGGTGTTCGGCGCGCTGGCCCATGGCCTGATTTCGCTCGACGATGTGATGGAGCTGATTCGCGCCAGGCCCGCAAAGGTGGAGCTGATACTGACGGGACGCGATGCGCCGCCGGAGGTGATCGAGGCGGCCGACCTTGTGACCGAAATGGCCGAGGTGAAGCATCCATTCCGGCGCGGGGTGAAGGCACGGAAGGGAATCGAGTACTGAGGGAAGCTATGACTAAGCGCGAGCTTGCGAAGGCTATCAAGGACGCCGCCTATCTGGAGGGGGATTTCGTTTTGAGCTCCGGGAAGCGGAGCACGTACTACCTGGACAAGTGGCGGTTCGAGACGCGGCCGGAACTGCTGCGGGAGATCGCTCGGGCGCTGGCCGATCTGCTGCCGGAACCCGCGCCGCATCGGGTGGCAGGGGTGGAGCTGGGTGGGGTGCCGCTGGCGACGGCGCTGTCGCTGGAGACGGGGATTCCGTCGCTCGTCGTTCGGCGGCAGGCGAAGGAGTATGGCACCGCGAAGGGGATCGAGGGGGAGTTCGAATCCGGCGAGCGGGTGGTGCTGGTGGAGGATGTGCTGACCACTGCGGGGCAGGCGATAGCGGCCGCCGAGCGGCTGAAGCATGCGGGGCTGGATGTGATCCGGATCATCTATGTGATCGACCGGGAAGAGGGGGCGGACACGAACATCCTCCAGGCCGGGTTCCGGCCGGCGGCGCTGTTCAAGAAGTCGGATTTGGGGGTGGGGTAGGGCGTCGCAGCCGTATCGCACCCTTGAGCACGAGACGCGCTGCCGGAGGCGGCTGCGGCTGCCGAAGCCCGGGCGGACAGCGGTGCGCACTCTACCTGAGCGGCTCAACTGCGCGGGGGGTTCGCCTGGGGGCCCGGGTCGGTGGAAAGGACGTGACAGATGGTGAAGGTAGCGACCGTCGTGCTGATGCTGCTGTCGTCCGGGATGGCGTGGGCGGGGGAGAATACGTCATGGTCGGGGGAGGCCGGCGCGCCCGCGCCTTCAACTCGCGCTGCCGTGCAGGTACTGTCTCAGAGCGTGGTTATCTCGTTGCAGTCTGAAGGCGAGAGCAAGGCTCCCAAGGCCGTGATCCGCGTTGCCTACAGGCTCGAGCAGTCCCATTCCTTCTACAAGCCCGTCACCCTCAACGTGGTCTTTCCCATCTGTGCCTCTGGCATACCATCGGCCAACGACATCGCGCGCTATGGGGTGCCTCGGCCCGTAGCCTATGCCAAGCTGGATGGCGTTCCACTTGAGGTTACGTTCCTGAGCTATGCTGACCTGGCCCGGTCGGCAATGGAGAAGTGGCATGCCAGGATCGATGCTCTCCTGGAGGGGCGGCCGTTGCTCCGCGAGCAGGTCATGTCCATCCGGGAAGATGCAGCTGGGTCTGGCGATGAGTGGGCTAAGGCCGTCACCACGCTTCGCGTGTGGATGTGGCGGAACCTGGACCACGGCTGGAGCGATGAACACCAGGCCTACCTTGTGGCGAGAGGCCTGCTGGCGGCTAGCCTGCCCGGGGCCGCCGAGCAGCTCCGCGAAGCGCCCCAGGTACAGAAGGCGCTTGGCTGGCTCGATCCTACCGGTGAGTCGAAGAGGCTCTACGAGCAGTTGAGCGAGGAGTGGAATCACGAGACCTTGCTCCTAGATGCCCGCACGGGCCAGCTCATCGACACCCGTGACATGAGCTGGGAGCACGATTTCGGGGCGTTCAGCTTTGAGGTCACGCTGCAGCCTAAGACGGAGCACGAACTGGTGGTGCAGCACCGGCAGGGGCTGGGGTATGTCGGGATGAGTTTCGGGGGCTCCGGGTCCTCGCCAGGCCTGGTCGGGCTGCGATACGTTCTGACCCATGCCTCCAAGTGGTCCTCGTGGTGGACACCCACAGTCGAAGTTCGGGCACCGGACACGTGGGAGGGCATTATGGTGCGCCCGCCTGCAACAGAGGTCACCAGAAGGGACGGGCTCCAGATCCATCGGATCCAGTTCCGCAGCCGCCCGGTGGAGGAGTTCTACGTTTCAGTCACCGACTGGCAACACTGAGCGAGGACTCCGCGGAAAAGACCGTGCAACGGGCGATGATGGAAAGGTGACGGCCGAGCGGCGCAGCGCGTCCTCTGTGCCGGGACGGCGGACGCGGAGTTCGATGCGGGAACTGAGTGCGCGAATGGGCATTCCTGCGCCCTGCGCCCGTTCCGCCCGTTGGGGCCGCAGCGCACGTAAGAGATGTCGATCTGTTCCCCCAAGACAGCGTTGGGCGGTCGCGCCTGGGTGGTCTGTCCCCTGCGGGCGGGGCGGCGCGGGGAGGGTGGGGTGGGACGAAGGGGGAGGGGTGAGGATGAAAGTGGATAGCCTTCGCTGTGCGAAGGCGTTTGTGGGGGAACGGATTCCCGTTCGACTACGCGCTCGGTGAGCGCTTCGCTCAGGGCAGGCCTTCGCTTCGGTCGGAATGACAAGATGGGGTGGCGGCGCAGGAAGGGGTGGGGAGGGAAGTGGATAGCCTTCGCTGCGCGAAGGCGCTTGTTGGGGAACGGATTCCTCCGCTACGACCTGCTCGGCTGTCGCGTCGCAGGTCTTCGGTCGGAATGACACAGGGGCGCATGACCGGGGAAGCTGCGGGTGGAGGCGGGTGGGAGGCGGCTTCGCCGCCTACGCAGGCTGCAAGCCTGCGCTACCGGGAAAGGCAAACGGGGTGGCAGGAGGCAAGCTCCTGCCGAACAGAGAACGGCCAACGGCGGGATGCTTCGCTGCGCTCAGCATGACAGCTTGGGCAGGAGATACGCTATTGCCCTACTGGTTTCGCAGATGCTTTAATGTCTGCCGCAGAAGTATACGTGTATGAACTTAAGCATAAGAGTCGGTGATGTCGGGGATGGCGACAGGCACCTGGGGAAGCCCCCGAAACTTGATTCTTCGGGCCGGAAATGGTATAGTAGTTAGGTCCGAAAAATCTCGATGTTACCTGGCATTTCGCCCTCTTCATGGGGGAGTGTGGGGGAGAAGCGGCGAGTTCATGCCTGGGCTCTTCGGGCCCTCATTTGACGGGTAGTAAGGAGTATCACTTGGCCAGAAAAGAGAAGCCGGCAGCAAGAGACTACAAAGCGAAGCACATTCAGGTCCTGAAAGGGCTGGAAGCGGTACGTCGCCGCCCCGCAATGTACATTGGATCGACAGGGGCGCGGGGTCTGCATCACCTTTTTGTTGAGGTTGTAGACAACTGCATCGACGAAGTGATGGCTGGATACTGCACGCAGATCGACTGTGTGCTGCACAAGGACGATTCGGTCTCGGTTACGGACAACGGCAGCGGAATTCCGGTTGACATGCACCCCGTGGAGAAGCGTCCGGGCGTGGAAGTGGCGATGACGGTGCTGCACGCGGGCAGCAAGTTCGGCGGGGGCGCCTACAAAGTCTCCGGCGGTCTGCACGGCGTCGGGGTTTCGGTGGTGAACGCGCTGGCGGAGTGGCTGGAAGTCGAGGTCTCCCGCGATGGCAAGGTCCATCACATGCGGTTCGAGCGCGGGAAGCCGGTCAGCAAGCTCAAGGTGAAGGGCAGCACGAAGAAGACGGGCACGAAGGTGAGCTACCGGCCGGACATCGAGGTTTTCGAGAGCATCGAGCACGAACCCGAGCGGCTGCTGAACCGACTGGAGGAGCTGGCCTATCTCAACGGCGGGGTGAAGATCAACTTCACGAATGAGAAGACGGGCGAGACGGTCACGTTCCAGGAGAAGAACGGGATTGCGGCTTACGTCGAGCACCTCAACAGCACCCGCGAGGCGATGCACCGGCCGATCTTCTTCTCCCGCGGCCGCGACGAGACCGAAGTCGAGATTGCGCTCCAGTACAACACCGGCTATCAGGAGAACATCCTCTCCTATGCGAACAACATCCATACGGTGGAGGGAGGCACGCACGTCTCGGGGCTGAAGACGGCGCTGACGCGGGGGCTCAACCAGTATGCGCGCAAGGCGAACCTGCTGAAGGAGAAGGACCGGAACTTCGTGGGCGATGACGTGCGGGAGGGGCTGACGGCTGTCATCAGCATTCGGCTGACGCAGCCGCAGTTCGAGGGACAGACGAAGACGAAGCTTGGCAACAGCGATATCGAGGGGCTGGTGAACTCGATCGTGGGCGAGGCGCTCGCCGACTACCTGGAAGAGCACCCCACGGTGGCGCGCAAGATCGTGGACAAGGGCGTGACGGCCGCGCGGGCGAGGGATGCGGCGCGGCGCGCGGCGGAGCTGGTGAAACGCAAGGGTGCGCTCGAGAATTCTAACCTTCCGGGCACGCTGTGGGACTGCCAGGAGCGCGACCCGGCGAAGTGCGAGCTGTTCCTGGTGGAGGGCAAGTCGGCCGGCGGGAACGCGAAGCAGGGGCGGGACAGCCGGTATCAGGCGATTCTGCCGCTACGGGGAGTCGTGTTGAACGTCGAGCGGGCGCGCTTCGACAGGATGCTCAGGAACAACGAGATCACTGCCCTGATTGCGGCACTGGGGGCGAGCATCAAGCTGAACGGGGGCAATGGCAACGGCGGCAACGGCGAGAACGGGAGCAACGGCGAGAGCGAGGAGTCGCACACGCTGCTCGACACCTCGAAGCTGCGCTACCACAAGATCATCATCATGGCAGACGCGGACGTGGACGGCGCGCACATCCGCACGCTGCTGCTCACGTTCTTCTTCCGCTACATGCCGAAGCTGATCGAGGAGGGTCACCTCTACATTGCGCAGCCACCGCTGTACGGCGTGCGCAATGGGCGGGATATCCTCTACGCCCACTCGGACGAGGAGATGGCGGGCATTCTGAAGCAGGTGAAGGCGAAGAACCCGACGATCCAGCGCTACAAGGGCCTGGGCGAGATGAACCCCGATCAGCTCGCGGACACGACGATGGATCCCGAGAAGCGGCGCATCAAGCGAGTGATGATCGAGGACGCGGAAGACGCGATGAAGCGCGCGGACGAGATCTTCGCGACGCTGATGGGCGATGTGGTGGAGCCGCGGAAGAACTTCATCGTGAAGTATGCGAAAGAGGCGCGGGATCTGGACCTCGTTGGGGCGTGAGCAGGGCGGCGTCCTGAAGTCACCGCCCGGGCGCGAGGCGCGGCGGTGAGCATAATCTCTCTGTAGCGCGAGCACGACTCGTTTCCACAGAAGCGGAGATAGTACATCTGATGGCCAAAGCCAAACCGAAGTCGAAAGACGATCCCAAGGAACCCATCCAAGTATCCGACATCAGCATCGAAGAGGAGATGCGCGAGTCGTTCATGACGTTCGCCATGAGCGTCATCATCGCGCGGGCGCTGCCGGATGTGCGCGACGGATTGAAGCCGGCGCAGCGGCGCATCCTCTACGCGATGCACGATCTGAACCTGACCCCCGGGGCGCAGCACCGCAAGTGCGCCAAGATCGCGGGTGATACCTCGGGGAACTACCACCCGCACGGGCAGGAGGTGGTGTACCCGACGCTGGCGCGGCTGGCGCAGGAATGGAACATGCGCTATCCGCTGGTGGACGGGCATGGGAACTTCGGGTCGGTGGACGGCGATCCGCCGGCGGCGATGCGGTACACCGAGGCGCGCATGTCGGCCTTCGGGGCGCAGATGCTCGCCGATATCGATCAGGACACGGTCGATTACGTCCAGAACTACGACCAGACCCGCACCGAGCCGACGGTGCTACCGGGGATGTTCCCCAACCTTCTGTGCAACGGCGGCTCGGGCATCGCCGTGGGCATGGCGACGAACATGGCGCCCCATAACCTGGGGGAGGTGGTGGACGCCTGCGCGCTGCTGATCGACAACCCCGAGGCGACGCTCGACGAGATCATGGAGGTGGTGCCAGGGCCGGACTTCCCGACGGGCGCGCTCATCCTGGGGACGACGGGCATCCGGGAGGCGTACGAGTCGGGCCGCGGGTCGATTCGGATGCAGGCGCGGGCGGTGATCGAGCCGATGGACGGCGGGAAGAACGCCATCCTGATCACCGAACTGCCGTACCAGGTGAACAAGGCGACGCTCGTGGAGCAGATCGCCGGCCTGGTGAACGAAAAGAAGATCGAGGGCATTAGCGGGCTTCGGGATGAGTCGGATCGTAAGGGCATGCGGGTCGTCATCGAGCTCAAGCGCGAGGCGAACGCACACGTGGTGCTCAACCAGCTCTACAAGCACACGCGAATGCGGTCGACCTTCCCGATCAACGCGGTGGGGCTGATTCCAGAGTTCGCGGCCGTGGTGGCGGACGAGCCGGTGCCGCTGGTGCCGCGCACTCTCGGGCTCAAGGACTTGATCACGCACTTCCTCGATCACCGCCGCGAGGTCGTGGTCTTCCGGAGCCAGTATCAGCTTGCGCGGGCGCAGGCGCGAGCGCATATCCTCGAAGGCTACCGCATCGCGCTCAAGAACCTGGACGAGGTGATCAAGATCATCCGGCAGGCGGAGAGTCCGCCGGCCGCGCGCGAGAAGCTGATGACGCGGTTCAAGCTCTCGGAGAAGCAGGCGCAGGCGATCCTGGAGATGATGCTTCAGCGGCTGACGAGCCTGGAGCGGGAGAAGATCGACGAGGAGTACCGGGAGATCATCAAGACCATCGGGAGGCTGGAGGACATCCTCGGCAAACAGCTTTCGGGCCTGGTGGGGGAGGAGGATGGCCGGCGGCTGACGCGGGAATGGCTGCGGAAGAACGAATGGCAGCCGCGCAAGGTGATGCAGATCGTCAAGAGCGAGCTGGTGGAGCTGGCGCAGAAGCGCGGCGACGAGCGGCGCACGGAGATTCGCCAGGAAGAGGCGGAGGACATCAGCATCGAGGACCTGATCGCGGAAGAGGATATGGTCATCACGATGACCCGCGACGGGTATATCAAGCGCCTGCCGGTGGCGACGTATCGCACGCAGGGGCGCGGCGGCAGGGGCGTCATTGGGCTGAGCCCTAAGGAAGAGGACGTGGTGGACCACCTGTTTGTGGCCAGCACGCACACGTATTTGCTCTTCTTCACGAACCAGGGGAAGGTCTACCGGCTGCGGGTGCACGAGGTGCCGCTGGCGAGCCGCCAGGCGCGCGGCACCGCGGTGATCAACCTAATCCAGATCGAGTCGGGCGAGACGGTGAGCGCGGTGCGGGCGATCCGCAAGTTCCGGGATGACCGGTATCTCTTCATGGCCACCCGACAGGGGGTGGTGAAGAAGACGCGGCAGAGCGAGTTTGACACCCGTCTGAAGGGTGGGCTCATCGCGGTGAAGCTGCATAAGGGCGATGAGTTGCAGTGGGTCGCGGAGACGGACGGGAAGAAGGACATCGTTCTGGCGACCGTGCAGGGCCAGTCGATCCGATTCTCCGAAGAGGATGTGCGCTTCATGGGACGCACTGCGGCGGGGGTGCGCGGCATCCGCCTGCGCAAGAAGGACTCGGTCATCGGCATGGGGGTCGTGAGGGAGGGGGCCGATATTCTGGTCGCTTCCGAGAATGGCTACGGGAAGCGAACGGCACTCACGGAGTACAGGGCGCAGAGCCGCGGCGGGATCGGCATCAAGACGATGAACGTGACGGCGAGAAACGGCCCGATCGTGGGGATGCGGATCGTGGACGATAAGGACGATCTGCTGATCATCACGACCTCGGGGACGATCATACGGCAGGAGGTGGCGAAGATCCGGCAGATCGGCCGCTCGACGCAGGGGGTCCGGCTGATTCGGCTGGACAAGGGCGATCAGGTAGCCAGCATCGCGCGGGTCGTGGGGAGGGATGAGGAAGGGGACGAGGGGGATTAGGGGAGGCGCGTTCTATTGGCAGGAAGGTCAGGATGGGCAGGAGCGAGGCTCCCGGACGGGCCGTCCGCCTCGCCGTGCGCGAAGAGGCAACTCGGGAGTCATGCCGAAGATCAGGAGAACATGTTGTTTCCCATTGACGTCATAGCCTGAGTGGTGGAACGCCCATGCCCGACGGATACGGATCTCACGCTGACTACATGTCGTGGGTCTCGGATGACGCGACGACCAGACACGCGCAGGTAGAGGCGGCTCTGCGCGAAGCCTTCGCGCCGTTTGTGGAGAGTCGTCCGACCGATGTGATTGTGTTCTCCAGCGTGTCGGCCGCTGACCTGGCTACGGCGATTCAGTCGCACCCGCTCGTGCTCAAGCCTCTTGCGGCGGCCTGCAATATCGCCGCCAGAGCTATCGAGCGTGATCTGGGCATCAAGAACGTCGACACCTACAAGCCGCGCCTGACGCCTCAGCAAGCAGGTACGATTGCGGGCTACCTCAAGCCTTTCCTGCCTCCGTACATGGAGACTCCCGCGCTGTCCCACTTGGACAGGACGGCCTTCATCGATAAGGAGATTCGTAAGGCAAAGGGGAACTGGGAGGAAGGGGTCACAGCCGCGCTCAACGGGTTCTCCTCAGTGTCGTTCAAGAAGCGGAAGTTTCATTGCGGGCTCCGAGGAGTTCGAGCTTGACGCTGCGTCGCCGCTCACTGGGACCATTAGGATTGGCGTTGACGTGAAGAGGATCGAGGCGCGTCGGGATATCCACAAGCGCTGCGATGAGATTGTGAACAAGGCAGCGCGACTGAAGACAGCTTGCCCCAACGCGACGTTCGCCGCCGTGATCTACTACCCGTTCATCGAGGAACACGCGAACGTGAAGAGCCGCCTGGAGTCGGACGACATCGACGCAGTGATGTTTGCGGCGGAGTCGAAGGAGTCGGTAGAGGGCGCAGTGAAGATGTTGCTGGCCCGTTTGGGAGCAGTGAGATGACGGCGCGGATCGTGGCCCAAACACGCCATCGACTCGTGCAAGGTGACGCCCGCGACGTGGGGTTCCTCGCGGACGAGTCAATTCACCTGGTGGTTACCTCTCCTCCGTACTGGACGCTGAAAAGGTATAGCGATCACCCAAGCCAGCTTGGCCACGTCGAGGATTACGAGCGGTTCCTTGGCGAGCTCGCGAAGGTTTGGCGTGAATGCTTCCGTGTCTTGGTCCCGGGTGGGCGTCTCGTCTGTGTGGTGGGCGATGTGTGCCTGTCGCGAAAGAGAACCGGGCGCCACCGGGTCGTACCCCTCCATGCTGACATCGCAGTGATGTGTCGGAAGATCGGCTTCGACAACCTGAATCCGATCATATGGCACAAGATTGCGAACGCTGCCTTTGAAATGGAGAACGGGTCGAAATTCCTGGGCAAACCATACCAACCCAACGCCATTATCAAGAACGACATCGAGTTCATCTTGATGCAGCGCAAGCCTGGGGGCTACCGGAAGCCCACCGAGAAGCAACGCGATGCCAGTCGCCTCAGCAAGGCGGAGTTCGATGCCTGGTTCCGCCAGTTCTGGAACATCACGGGCGAGTCCACGCGACACTTCCCCGCTGCCTTTCCTCTCGATCTTGCGTATCGCCTGGTTCGCATGTTCTCGTTCGTCGAGGATACGGTATTGGATCCATTCTCGGGGTCTGGCACGACGATGCTGGCCGCCATGCAGACGGGTCGCCATAGCGTTGGGGTGGAGATAGCCCCGGACTATGTCGACCTCGCGGAGAGGCGGCTGACAAAGGAAGCCGCGCAGTTGTTCTCGCGGTGCAGCCTCGAGGTCGTGCGATGGAGCGCGGAGGCGGGCGAAGGCAATGCCACCGAGCCCCGTCGCCGCGTCTCCGAAGCGATGTGAGTACTGCCTCAGTCCGTAGCCCAGCCCCTCCGCCATCCACCTTACTTACCTCCTGCGCTTGGCGGATGGTCTGTGGGTGTGGGAGAATGGGGGATGGGGCGCGTTGCGGAAGCAACGGGGCAGGAGACGCAGAAGTTGGGTTTCAGACCTCGCGATCTGAACCGCCAATAGCTCCTGTCCTACGGTTGAAGTGCCCGCTCTACGAGCCCGGAAGCTCTGCGTGGTATAATGAGCGATGAGGGCGCCGGGGCAGGAAGTACAGCCTCTGCGCCACGATTACTGGCGTTGGGAAGTTAGCTAGTGAATACCCCCAAAGAAGACACCGAGCGCGGGTTTCGCGCGTTGGACCATACGGCGGACAGGGCGATAGAGGCGTGGGGGGCGGGGCTGCGGGAGCTGTTTCGCGCGGCGGCTGAGGGGATGTTCAGCGAGAGCGTGAGTTGCGCCGCCATCGAGCCCGAGCAGGAGTGGCGCATCCAGGTGGAGGCGGACGATCTGGAAGGGCTTCTGCGCGCGTGGCTGGCGGAGTTGGTGTGGGTTTCGGAGCGGGACGAGGCGTCCGTCTGTCGGGTCGAGGTGGAGGAGGTCCAGCAGGAGCCGTACCGCGCCCGCGGGCGCGCCTGGGGCGGGCCGCCGCCAGCGGGTCTGCCCCATACGGGGGCGCCGGTGAAGGCCGTGACCTATCACGATCTCCGGGTGTGGAAGGACGGGGGGCTCTGGCGGGCAAACGTCGTCTTCGACGTGTAGGCTGTGTGGGGGGCTGCGCTGCTTCGGGCGAGATGCTCAGGAGACGAGGGAATGTCGCCGGTCTGGATTGACTCCGCGCCCCAGATGTGGTATTTTGCCAGTAGCGAAAGGAGGTGGTGCTAATGTTACATAGACCCGGAGGTGGCGTCTCCTAAAGGAGGCCACCGGATCCACACTGGAGTAGGGTGACACCTCCTCTATAGGATCGTCACCTCGGAACATCTTCGGGGCCCGCGTCGGCGGGCCCCGATGTTTTTTTACCGCTTTCCTGCCCTGTGGCCGGCTGGCCACGCGGGGGATTTCCGATGGAAGGCGTGAGGGGACCCATGTGTAGGCTACACTGGTTTGGGGAATGACAGACTATGGGGGAGAATCGCGCTGGCACAGCTAGGAGGGACCATGAACCTGCATCGCACGGCGACGCTGTTCAGTTGCGTGGTGGCCACCGGGGCTCTGGTGGTTGTATCCGCGTATGCCGGAGGCGGCCGGGGTGGTGGCGGTGGAGGTGGCGACCGCGGGGGTAACCAGCAGAATCGGTCCGCCGGCGGTGGCGGCGGCGGACGCGACGGGTCGGTCGATCGAGGCCGGCAAGGCGGCGGGCGCGGGTCACGCGGTGGGGGCGGCACCCGCGGTGCGGGGAGATACGGGACTGCTGCCGGTCGCAGCGGGAACCAGTACCAACACCAGTATCAGTATCAGCACGGGCAGGGTCAGGGCCCGGGGCTCGGTCAGGGCCGCCAGCACCGCTGGCAGTACAACCACCGTGAAGAGCAGTCCATCCTCGGGACCGTCGTGGAGGAGCCCGAGCAGGGCCGAGGCCGCGGCACAGATAAGTCCATTCTCGTGCAGACCGAGGACGGCGCGACGCGGCGGGTGCAGCTTGGACCGCCCTGGTATGCGGACGGTCTGGGCATTGCACCGCGTCCGGGCGATACGGTGGAGCTCACCGGCGCGGCCCATGGCGAGAGCGGAGCGGTGCAGGTGCGGCAGATGAACTGGAACGGGCACACGTATCGCTTCCGGAACCAGGAAGGGGCTCCGCTTTGGGCGGGCGCCGACCGCGAGGAGTGGAGCCGGTACGCGGGCGCGTGGGGGCACTCCGACATGGAGGAGATCACGGGTGAGATCGAAGGCATAGACGGCATTGCGCCGGGCGGGGCCGACATGGGGCGCGGGGTCGTCCTGCGGCTGCGCGCGCGAGAGCGAAACAGGGACGGCGAAGGCGACCAGAGCCAGGAGCGGTCGCGCGAGCGGCATCGTGTCCATCTGGGCCCCTATTGGCACGTGGAAAACGGCATGCCGGGCCTCGGCATGGGGCAGGAAGTGACCGTCAGGGGCATACCCGTGGAGATGGATGGCGAGCGGTCCATCATGGCGACCGAGATGGTCCGGAATCAGGACCGGGTGCGGCTCCGCACGAGAGAGGGCCAGCCCGAATGGGCCGGCGGGTGGCAGAACTGGGACGGCTGGGGGCCGGGCTCCCGGTACAGCGGGATGTACGATCCCGAGCGCGTCCAGACGAGGGCCGGCGTCGTCGAGGGTGTGGAGGAAATGACGCCCATGGGCGGCATGGGGCGCGGGCTGGCGCTCACCGTTCGCACGGGAGAGCGTGAGCGAATACGCGTGCACCTTGCTCCTTCGTGGTTTGCCGAGCAGTCGGACCTTATCGTCAGCCCCGGGGAGAGTGTGGCAGTCACCGGGTCTGTGGTGGAGATGAACGGGAAGCAGGTCCTCATGGCGCGCGAGATGACGCAGGCGAACCGGCGGACGCAGCTACGCGAGCGGGACGGCACGCCGGTGTGGTCCGGCCGCGCGCCCGATGAGGAGACGCCGGAAACGGAATCCGAGTAGGCTGCACCTCACAGCGGAACGACAGCGACCCGCCCGAGTGGGCGGGTCGTTTTTCGTCTCAAGGTCGGCGCGCGCCGTCCATGGTCTGGTGCGCACTCAAACGCCGCGCCGGCAGGCCATCCTCATAGACCACCGGGTCGACGTCAAAGGTCGTGGGCTCGGTGTCATTCAATTCGCTCAGGCAACACGTACCGGCCACGAGAGCCTCCCATCTGTGCTATAATCGCAGCCACCGCTTATGGAGGAAGGGGGAGAATTATGGAAGTACGACGACGCCCTATCGGTGCTGGCATCCCCCCTGAAGTGCAACGTGCCCTTGACCAAGGACGCCGCCTGATTTCGAGACATCAGTTCGTCGCGGCGGAGAGTCTATTCCAGAAGGTGGTGGCCAAACACCCAGAGATCTATGTTCACTGCCGCGTGCTTGATGCGATCGTCAAGCAGAATCGTCTTGACGACGCCATTGCCTACTGGGAGTCGTTGCGAGAAACGGATGTACTCCTGCCAATCGAATGGATTGGGAGTCTCGGCTCCCCAATGGGGCGCGACGTTTCCCATATCGAAGTCTGGCAGAACAAATACGAGGACCTGCTGGCGAAGAAAGAGCACGGCTACGTATATCGCCCACGCCGCCGCACTTAGCCGCACCCATCAGGGAGCTATACTGTGCGAAAACCCATCACTCTATTGACTGTCCTGATCGGCATCTCGGCCGTCTGCGTCATTGTGTTGGGCATAAGCGAGCGTCGACGCACGCTGTCTGAGTCGGCGCAGTACAGATCGGATGCCCTCGCCATCGTCGCTCGAGTGCATCGCCTTTCTGAACGCGAAGTCGATGATATTGGATCCGTTAGTTTCAATGCTGAGCTTGAGGCGGCTCACCAGGCGACGGGAGCACTGGAGGAGGAATACGCAAGAGATCCATTTCCACCCAGCCAACATTTGCTCGACGTTGCCTGGCTGTCCCTTGCTGCGGCAGAGCAATTGCGGGTGTGGCGTGCCAATGATCGCTTCGAATGGGGTGCGAGTCGCCGCGTGGACGACGAACAGATGCTCCATGCGCATTCTCAAGTGGCAGACATATGCGCCAGCCTTGTCGAGCTGCTGCTGAGCGACGCGAGCGAGAGCGAGAAGCAAGAGCTTTCGCCGGCAGAACGCGGCGAGATGGCGGGTTATGTCGCGTCTTGCGAGGCCGCCATTGATGCCCTGCTGGAGACGTCTGATGTTGACTCTATGGAGGGAGCCAGCGGTTGGGATGCCACGCCTGAGCCGCTCCTGATTGCTGGCAGAGCTGTTATCGATCCCATCGCCAATGTCCCACCAGCTACGCCCGACGCGATCCCTCTGCGCCTTCGCGTGGCGCTGGCGAGTCGGATACTCTCCCTCGGATGGTATGACCGAACGGCCTACGGGCCCAGTGAGGCTGGAGACGGCTGCGCCCTGTGGTTTGCGACCTTTACGAGTGCAGTGCTTGACGCCAAAAGCGACCTCGATAGGTGCAAGGACCGATTCGATTTGAGAGAATAGGGAGGACATCCTAGCTCCTCGGCTCCCGCTGTTCCTGCTCTGGATGTTCAGCTACAGCATCTGGAGCAACTGCCCGAATCAGATCTCTGAGTGCCTGCTCGGCGGCCGGATTCGCTGCAATATGCACGCCGTCTATGTTGACATTGAAGACCTGGCTGTTGCCCGCGCCGACCAATTGAAGCGGCAATGACCGCGCCCCACCCACGCCCCCGAAGTGCCTGACTACATTCCGCTGGGAGAGGTTGAAACCTGCATGGGGGGGCAATCCTGGCTCGCGAGGCAGGAGCCGCGCTCTCTCCCTGCGAAGTATTGCTCTGCCGGCAGCGTGGGAGGGCGGCAGGAAGAAGACAGCATGGAAACACCGGACAGCCCGTATTCCCGGTACTGCGAAGACGAATTGATTCTGCGCGACCATTTGGCGGCAGAGCGGACGGTGCTCGCCAACGAGCGGACCGCGCTGGCCTATCTCCGCACGATGCTCACCTTCTTCATCGGTGGCGCGACTTTCATCCAGTTCTTCGACTCGGTGCTGATCGAGGTGCTCGGATGGATCTTCCTCCCGGTGTCGCTGGTGGTGGGTGTGTTCGGACTGGTGAAGTACGTGAAGGTGAAGCGGCAGCTGGCGCAGATTGGCTCGGCGGAAAGGTCGAGCGGCGACCGAGCAGAGGGTGGCGGCCGCGTGTGACGACTACTCTGCGCCGATGGCCTTCGTAAGCAGCTCGGTGGCGAGTTGGGGGTTGGCGCGGCCTTTGGTCTTGCGCATCACTTGGCCGACGAGGAACTTGAGGGCGCTCTCTTTGCCGCTGCGGTAGTTCTCGACGGCGTCGGCGTGCTCGGCGATGATCTCCTGGATGATTGCGGCGATCTGATCCCGATCACTGATCTGTGAGAGATCGAGCTCTTCGATCAAGTCGGCAACAGAAGCTGATTCTGTGACCGTGAACGAGTCCTGTGCCTTCACAACCCTAGTGGTGGCCAGCTGGTCAAACACCTGGCGTGCGGCCGGCCCACCAACGACACCCGCATCGATTTTCTTGAGCAAATCGGCTAGTTCCTTAGGAGTAAGGGCCATCTCGAGAACTGAGTAGACGCGGCCCTCGTTCACCAACCGGAGCAATCTTCCCGTGATCCAGTTCGCCGCGGCCTTGGCGGGCGCGCCGGCCTTCACCGTATCCTCGAAGAGATCGGCGAGAGCCTTCTCCGTGGTGAGGACGTTCGCGTCATACTCGGTGAGTTCGTAGTCGGCAGCGAAGCGCCGCGCGCGCACCTCCGCCAGCTCCGGTAGCTCCGCCCGCACGCGGGCGATCCACTTGTCGTCGATGTCGAGGGGGACGAGGTCGGGCTCGGGGAAGTAGCGGTAGTCGTCCGAGGTTTCCTTGCGGCGCATCGTCGCCGTGATGTTGCGAATGTCGTCCCAGAGGCGGGTCTCTTGATGGAGCTCCTCGCCCTTCTCCAGCGCGGCGGTCTGGCGCCGGATCTCGTATTCGACGGCGCCGATCACCGCCCGGAAGCTGTTGAGGTTTTTGATCTCAACGCGCGTGCCGAGCTCCTCGCGGTTCGCGGGTCGGACGGAGACGCTCGCCTCGAAGCGGAGCTGGCCCTGCTCCATGCGCGCGTCGGAGATGTCGAGGTAGCGGAGCATGCTGCGGATGGCGTTCATGTAGGCCTCGACCTCGGCGACGGAGTTCATGTCGGGCTGGCTGACGATCTCGAGCAGGCCGACGCCGCCGCGGTTGAAGTCCACGAGGCTGTGCTGGGGGTCGTCCTCGGGGTGGAGCAGCTTCGCCGCGTCTTCCTCGATGTGGACGTCGGCGATGCGGACGCGCTTGGAGGAGCCGTTGACGCCGATTTCAATGTGCCCGTGGAGGCCGAGGGGGGAGCGCTTCTGGGAGATCTGGAAGTTCTTCGGGAGGTCGGGGTAGTAGTAGCCCTTGCGCTCGAAGATGCTCGGGCGGGAGATCTCGCAGTTCATGGCGAGCGCGGCGCGGAGGCCGTACTCGACGACGCGCTCGTTGAGCACGGGCAGGACACCGGGGAAGCCGAGGCAGACGGGGCAGACCTGGGTGTTGGGCGGCGCCCCCACGGCCGTGGAGCATCCACAGAACACCTTCGTCTTCGTGCTCAGCTCGGCGTGCACCTCAAGACCCATGCTGGGGATATAGTCAGGCAAGGCTTTCCTCCGAATCTCGGGAATCGCGAGCGGCCCGGCGGGCGATCTCGACCTCCGCCGCTCCGACGACGGCGCCGACAGGCGGATGGGGCTTGCGCACCCGGACCGTGACTTCGTCGACTGCGAACGCGCCCAGAATCTCTTTCGCCATTCGCCCCGCCATCGCCTCCAGCAAGCGATAGGGACCTGCCTCGTGCACGCGCTTGACGACATCGCACACGGCCGCGTAATCGACGGTCGTGCCGAGGTCGTCGGTCTCCGCGGCGGCAGAGAGATCGAGGACGAGCTCGACATCCACCTCGAACGGGCGGCCGACCTCGCGCTCCGCCGGCGTTACGCCGTGGCATCCATAGAGCGATATGCCTCTAAGTCGGATCCGGTCGCGGGACATCGCGGCCCCCTTTCGTTCTGTCGGCGTCGCCGCGGGCGAACCGCCTGACTCCGGATTCGGTCACGAGCACGTCGACCGGGAGGTCCTGCGGCTGGCGCGGGACGTGCGGGACGACCTGCATCTCGAGCCCGAGTCCGACTCGCATCGCTCGCGGGAGACGGGAGAGGAATCTGTCGTAGTATCCGCCGCCGTAGCCGACGCGATACCCCTCCTCGCCCCAGACCGCGGCCGGGACGATCACGAGATCGATCTCTTCGAGGGCGACCGGTCGGCAGTGGGCCCTGGGCTCCCGGATGTCGTGCGCGCCGGGGGCGAGGTCCTCGGCGATGCTCCGGATCTCACACGGGGTGAGCTCTCTGCTTGCGGGATGGGCCCGGGGCGCCGCCACTCGCTTGCTCTGGGCGAGCGCCGCCTCGATCATCGGGACGGTATCGATCTCGCTTCCGAAGGATACGAAGAACATGATAGTCTGGGCGGCTCCGAACTCGGAAAGCCCGAACAGGTGGGAACTCGCGGCGGCGCTGCGGCGTCTAATCTCCCGGGTGGAGAGGTTGTCGCGGCGGGCTACAGTGGCTCGTCGCAGATGGGACTTGCATTTCATAGGTCTATGGGGCTATTCTAGCGGGGGCGACAGCCCCGTGTAAAGCCCCCGGGCAGGCGAGTGGATGCTCGGGAAATGGCATCTTGGCGAAGGACAAGACGCGGCTTTCGCCGTAGTATTACGCTGCCGGCTGGCCGGACCAGGCGCGGCGACAGGAGGTCGATAACGAATGTCGGACTCACGAGCCCCTGTAATGCGACTCGCGGTCTTCCTCGCTATGCTTTCACTCATTACGCTGGCCCTGGTTGCGGGCTGCAAGAAAGGGCCTCAGGCCGAGAGCAAGCGTCTCACCTTGGGGGGTGAAGACGCTATGGAGGAGGAGGGCGGCGAGACTGCGGCCGCCCAGGGCGCTGAAGTGGGCGCAGCTGCTCCCGAGGCGGCAGCCGCCGGGAGCGGCGGGGCTCAGCGCGGCGGAAGGCGCGGACGCGCTGCTGTGGACACGGCGGAATCGACTTCTGCGCCGGGCGGTGGGAGACAAGGCCGGGGCGGGGGGCGCGGTGGGCGTCGGGGCGGCGCCGCTGCTGTGGAAACGGCGGAGGCGACTCCGGAGCCGGCTGTGAGTGGAGGCGGCGGACGCCGCGGTCGTGGCGGGCGCGGAGGAGGCGGCCGAGGCGCGGCGACGGCGGCAGAGCCCGGCGCTGCCGGGGCGGAGACTGCGGCAGTTGGCGAGACGGCGGCGGAAGCGGGAGCGGAGGCGGCGGAGGCGCAGCCGGCGGCCGGTGCGGCGACCGGCATCCCCGAGGTCGATAAGATGGCAGCTGTCCGCGAGTTCGCTGCGCTCTATGGTCCGACGACGCTGATCAAGGCGAAAGACTGGAACGACACGGAGC
>Ga0180434_10002910_pt1 | contig 22195 bp, 11 predicted proteins | sample SS_ome_7_FD_132453 | JGI IMG/M metagenome (GOLD analysis project Ga0180434, IMG submission 132453) | Hypersaline lake sediment archaeal communities from the Salton Sea, California, USA - SS_1_D_2 metaG | ecosystem: Environmental > Aquatic > Non-marine Saline and Alkaline > Hypersaline >...
CTGTGCCGGAGCCGGTACTGCCGCGGCTGATCGTGGACGATGCTACAAGCGAGAAGCTTGGAGCCATCCTCGCCGAGCAAGGTGGCCGAATCGCCAGCATGTCCCCCGAGGGAGGCGTTTTCGATCTGATGGCCGGCCTTTACAGCAAGAGCGGGATGCCGCAGTTCGGCGTGTACTTGATGGGCCACTCGGGCGACGATCTGCGCGTCGACCGGATTAGCCGGAAGGGTGAACATGTGAAGCGGCCGGCGCTCACGATGGGGCTTGCCATACAGCCGAACGTGCTGGAAGGCCTGTTGGAAAACGCCGCCTTTCGGGGTCGTGGGCTCCTGGCACGATTTCTCTACGCCCTGCCAGAAAGCCGCATCGGCACTCGGAAGATCGAGCCCGACCCAGTGCCGGAGTGCGTCGGTCAAGCCTACGAGACCGTCATCCGCCGACTCTGCGAATTGCCCTCCGATGCGGACCAGCCGCAGTACCTCCAGTTGGCTGACGGCGCCTGGATGCTGCTCCGGGATTTCATGCAGAAGCTCGAGCCGGAGCTCGGGGCTGGCGGTGAGCTTGAATACGCCCAGGACTGGGGCAGCAAGCTGGCGGGCGCGGTGGTTCGGATTGCCGGTGTGATGCACTGCGTTATCCACGCCTACGATGAGCCTTGTCTTCATCCCTTGGCCGCCACCACGATGGCGTCGGCCATCGAGATCGGCCGGTACGCGACGACCCACGCCCTGGCGGCCTTCGAGGCCATGCGGGCGGACAAGGGGCTCAGCGATGCCCAGTACGTGCTGCGGTGGCTCGAGCGCCACGGCAAGACGGAGTTCGCCAAATCGGAGGCGCAACAGCATGGGAAGCGGCGGTTCAAGCACGCCAACGACATCGATGCCCCGCTTGCTCTTCTGGTCCGTCACAACTACATCCGACTACGGCCAACTGCGAAGCGCGGTCCGGGGCGCCCCAGCTCACCCACGTACGAGGTCAACCCGGCATTTTGGAAGAACGGACCCGGTGAACTCCGTCCTGAGAATTCTGGAAATGCCGGTTCAGGGCTCCAGACAGGGAGTTTACAGAATATACAGAGCGCTGCCGGCGATTCGCCGGACGGCAGTGGCGACACCACCAGCGGGCGGGTGAAGGTCGAGATATGAGCGAAGCTGCAACAATCGAGGCGATCCTGGCAAACTGCCGTGATCGGGGAATCATGTTGAGCGCTGCCGGTGAGAAACCATGTGTGGATGCGCCCAAAGGGGCGCTCACGCCAGATCTGCTGGACGCGCTTCGTCATCACAAGCCTGATCTTCTGGACATACTGCGAAGAGACGAGGGCGCGCCGGAGTCGACGCCTTGGGAGGTGGAATTTCGAACAGAAGCCCTCTCCGCCATCGCCACAGATGTTCATGCGACGCCTTGGGAAGAGTGCATCGAACCTCCCGATCCGTGTCCTACTTGTGGCGGTCTGATGTTCTGGTGGGACATGCTCGGGGGACACCACTGCATGGACTGCCATCCATCACGGTGTCCCGACGAAGAAGCAGAACAACTGCGGCAGCTGGCCGACCGGCTACGCCAGGCCGGGAAGGGGAGGAATTCTTGTCAGGAACTCCGTTGACATCTTCCGCGATTGATCGTAAGTGACAGGAGCGGTTCCTCTACAATTGGGAAAGGTAGGTAACCACTATGGCAACGATCTTCAAGCGCGGCGGCAGGGGAAAGCGGGGTGGCCGCTACTACATCTCCTACTTCGACCACAAAGGCAGACGACAGACGCGGAGTGCTCGGACGACCGATAAGGCCACGGCCGAGCGGATCGCTGCCAAGCTGGAGGCTGATGCAGCGCTGCGGCGAGACGGAGTGGTGGATCCGCAGCTCGATGGGATCTGCGAGCAATCCCGCCGGTCAGTCGAATCGCACCTCAAGGATTACGAGGCCAAGATGGGGGCGGCGAACCGGGACCCTCAGCACATCAGCACGACGGTCGGCTACATTCGCGCCATCTGCAAGCACCGGGAGTTCGGCAGCGTGGCCGACATCACGGCTGACGGCGTCAACGGATACGCCGGGTGGTTGAAGGATCAGGGGCGATCTACTCGGACTGTGCAGGCGTACCTGACGGCGATCAAGGGATTCACCAGGTGGTTGACAGCGAACCATAAACTGCCGCGTGATCCCCTGGCCTCGGTCAAGAGACCCAATCCGAAGTCGGACCGACGACGGGAACGCCGCATGCTTCTGCCGGAGGAATGGCAGTGGCTCCGGGCTACGCTGGCTGAGGGGTCGGAACGCTACGGGATGTCTGCCGAGGAACGCATGCTGCTCTATGCCGTGGCCATCCAGACTGGTCTGCGATCGTCCGAGCTGCGGAGCCTCACTCGCGGGCGGCTGTTTCTGGACACCGACGAGCCGTTCATCACCTGCAAGGCCGGCTCAACCAAGAACCGAAAGGACGCCCGGCAGCACATCCAACCAGCCTTGGCCGAAATGCTCCTCAACCACATAGCCACCAAGGCCCCCCAGACGCCCGTCTTCAACATGCCGCCGCGACCCGAGGTTGCGGAGATGTTCCGGGCGGACGTGGCGGACGCACGGCACGCCTGGGTGAAGGCGGCGAAGCAGGATCCGGAGGAACACGTCCGGCGGCTTCAAAGCGATTTCCTCGGTGAGAAGAACCATGAGGGGGAGTGGCTCGACTTCCACAGTCTTCGGCACGCGTGTGGTGCATGGCTGGCCATGGCTGGGGCCCACCCAAAAGCGGTGCAATCGGTGATGCGGCACTCGACCATCACGTTGACGATGGACACGTACGGCCACCTCTTCCCAGGCCAGGACGCCGCCACCGTAGCCCGGTTTCCGAGCATGGTGGACACCGAACCGGTTTCCCTCCGGGCAACCGGAACGGAGGGGGCGATCCGGGCGCCCGGACGAATCGATGATTCTGCCACGCAGTCGCGCCAGAAGAGCGCAGCGCATGCGCAGCACTCAGGGCGCGATTTGGTGCCGGACGGTGCGACGGGGCGCGAGAACGGGGAGCCGGTCCCAAGAAACGGCACAAGCCCTAACCCTTTACGGGTTGCGGGCTTGTGCGACGACGTGCGAGACAATGCGAAGCGGAGGGCAAGGGACTCGAACCCTCAACCGGCAAGCCGGCACCTGATTTCGAGTCAGGCTGCTAACCAATTCGCGTACCCTCCGGCGCTGCCGAAATCACGGCGCAGCAACGGTTTACTTCAAGTCTATCATGCTCCCCGTGAACGTTCAACACCCTGAATACCGTGCATGTTTCGTTGCAAGCTCGTCCTTCCTATTTTGACACGCCCTCCGGTCACCCCGACTAGACACTACCCGCGTGCGGGTGGTCCGTCAAGACGTTGACCGCACGAGGCAGCGCCAGGTCCGGTTCGGGAAAGCTGCGGCCTTTCGGACATGTGGAAGTCGAGGAGGATCTAGTGCCGGCGGCCCCGCGCGCCGCGGGAAAAGGGCCGCGCCGGCGTGCGTTTCGGCACGCCGCTGAACCGGGGCCGTGAGCGGCGTGGAGGGGAGGGGCGTCGCATGGCGACCGCCCGACGCAAAGGGGGGGTGATCGCCGGGGCATTGGGTGTGGCCCCTGCCCCGGCAAGGGCACCGCCGGCATTGCAGGTCGTCGTGCTTGCGATCCGGGAAGTCGGGATCCACCTGGGGCGTCCCTTGGCCCAAGTCCTCCCACAGGTCTGCCGGCTTCCGGGGGCCGGCGATATCGGGGGGCGCTTTGAGGATCAAATGGCTCCATGCCCAGAACGCGTGCCACGCGGATTGACGTGCAGGAGCATACCGCGAGAGGTGGTTGAGCAGGACGTGGTTGCCGTGGCCGGAGTGCTCGACGAAGGAGACCCACGCCCGCCGTCGAACGCTGTGCAGAACGGCGAGAACCAGGCTCGTTGACGGTCGGGGGGCGCTTAGCTATACTGAGGGGAACCGGACCTTGCCGGAGTGGAGGTTTACGGCGGGCGCAAGGACCCGTTTCCGGGCGGCGGGCCGAATTGCATGCGGCTGCAACGAGCCACGTTTCAGGAAGGCGGACCGATGGCCGTTCCCCTGGACAAGTTCGTCCGCTCCATCTCCGACAGTGGGCTGATGACCGTCGAGGAAGTCGAGGCGTTTATCCGCGGCTTGCCGGCCGATCGGCAGCCCGACGACGCCCGCGCCCTGGCCCGGGAGATGCTCCGCTACAAGAAGCTGACGCGGTTTCAGGCCCAGGCCGCTTACGAAGGAAGAGCCGGTCGACTGGTGCTGGGCAACTACGTGATTCTCGACAAGATCGGCGAAGGGGGGATGGGGCAGGTGTTCCAGGCGCGGCACCGGCGCATGGAGCGCGTCGTCGCCGTGAAGGTGTTGCCCGAAGCCGCCATGAGCGCCCCCGAAGCGGTCCAGCGTTTCCACCGGGAAGTGAAGGCGGCGGCGCGGCTTTCGCACCCGAACATCGTCACGGCCTACGACGCCGACGAGGCGGGGGGCGTTCACTTCCTGGTGATGGAATACGTGGAAGGGACGGACCTCGCGTCGCTGGTCCAGAAGCGTGGAACGCTGTCGGTGGATCGGGCGGTCGACTACGTCCGGCAGGCGGCCAAGGGGCTGAAATACGCCCACGGCCAGAACATCGTCCACCGCGACGTCAAGCCGTCGAACCTGCTGTTGGACCCGACCGGCACCGTCAAGATTCTCGACCTGGGGATCGCGCGGCTCCGCGAGGACCCCGGATCGGACGGCGCCACGGCCGACGCCGCGCTGACGCGCGAGGGCGCCGTGATGGGGACGGTCGACTTCATGTCGCCCGAGCAGGGGCTGAACACCAAGCACGCCGACGCCCGCTCCGACGTCTACAGCCTGGGATGCACGTTGTTCTGGCTGCTGATGGGCGAGCCGATGTACGCGGGGGAGACGCTGATGGTGAAGCTCGCGGCCCATCGCGAGCAGCCGGTTCCCTCGCTCCGGCACCTGCGCGCCGACGTGCCGCCGTCGGTCGACACCGTGTTTCGGCGCATGGTGGCCAAGAAGCCCATCGATCGCCAACAGTCGATGACCGAAGTGCTGGCCGACTTGAGCGCGTGCGGCGGCGTGGGGGCTTCGGGCGGCGCGGGGCCGGCGCCCGCTTCCGCTGCCACGGCCGAGACCGTGGATCGCCCCGCCACGACGAGGACCCCGCCGACCGCGACCCTCCCCCCCGAGCCCCCGCCGGCCGACGCGCGGCGGCGCCAGGCGTTGGAGAAGGCGAAGCGGGCGCAGCACGCGCGGACGGGACAGGCCGGGCAGAGACAGGCTTGGGACGAGGCGATCCAGGCCGCCGACCGCGACTACCGCCGCCGGCACGGGGTCGGACTCCTCTTCGCCATCCGCAAGAACCTCGGCAAGGCCGTCAACGTGGCGATCGGCCTGCTCCTCCTCGCCGTGCTCCTGGGCGCCGGCGCCTACCTCTACCACCTCTGGTCGCGCAATACGCAGTGGATCGCCGATTCCCAGACCCAGGTCGTCACCGCCCTCAACCGAGAGCTGGCGGCCCGGGGGCTCGAGCCGATCTCCTCAATCACCTTTCCCCAGGCGTCCTCCCTCCGCGGCGTCCCCGAGACGCTCGATTTCGAGAAGACCGTCCACGTGGCATCCCGCGCGGGGCCCCGGCCCGTGGGCAGCGTCCTCGGGAAGTTCCACCGCACGACCGGCATGCTGGAGATGACGATCGACATGGCCTCCGGGCGAGACGCACGCGGCCTGCTCGTCCAGCTCACGCCCGTGCCCGCGACCGCGCCGGCGGCGGCAACGTCGGAGTGAAGCGCTCGGCCCGGGCGGGCAGGAGGGGAGGGCGCTCGCCGAGACAAGAAGACGCGAAGGAGGAGGAGAAAGACGGTTGAGGGAGACATCTTGGCCGGAAGTGAGGATCGGCCGAAGAAGGAGTTGCGCATTCGCGGAGTAGGCCGTGTGCCTGCTACGGAAGTCGGCGAGTTATGATCGGGGTGTCGATCGCTGCGGAGGCCCGTTCGTGGGGCCTTTTTACCCGGCCTCGCGTCACAAAGGCTCAAGCCGAAAGGGAGAAGGCCCGTGAACGGGCCTCCGAGGATGGAAAGGGAGCGATAGCGCACCGTCGCCCCCGGCGTAAACGCCGGGGCTATTACCGCTTCGCGGAGACGGGCCGTAAACGGCCCTGTGTCCGGGACTCGGCGCGACGCGTCGATCGCGGGACAACGTGACCGCGCGACGGCGGGTAGGCGAGCCGTCGATGGCGGGACAGAAGAAGGCGTCCTGGCTGGATGACGGCGTGGCTTGGGTGCTCGTGGCTTTCCTGGTCGCCAAGCTCCAGCTTGGGAACGAGGAAGAACGGATCGTGGGGGAAGCGGGGGATCTCGCCAAGACGCGAAGGCGCAAAGAGGGAGGAGAGACTGTTGATGGAAACGTCTTCGCTGGCGGCAAGGCTCCATCGTGGGCCGACGAGAGCTTTCTTCTATCTCCCTTCATCCTTCGCGTCTTGGCGTCTTGGCGAGAGCCTTTCCGTCTTCGTTTCTTTCTCGTTTCTGCCCTTCCTACCACATGATCTCTCGCGTCACCCCGCCTCGAGCAGCTTGCGGATGGCGGCCTTGTAGGCGTGCTCGCTATGGGGGGCGACGCGGGAGGCGGTGGGCTCGTATCCGCCTTCGGAGAACGATTTCTCCGTGCAGATGTAGCCCGGGCCCAGATCGCCATAGGCGGCCACGGCGACGAACGCCTCGGGGCTGACGCGCTGGGCGAAGAGCTGGTACTCGACCATCGACTCGCCCGGCAGGTGGAGCACGTACACGTCGCCGAGCACGAGCAGGGCGAGATCGATGGGCCGTTCGGCCCGCTGGGCATACGCGACGCGCGTGGCCGCGCGGATGCGGTACCTCGCGCCGACCTTGGGGTCGGCCATCTTGGCCCGGTTCTCCCCGACGGTGTGGCCGGGGTCGTCCCGCGCCGGGAGCACCACCGGAACGGTCCGCCACCCGATTCGCCCGCAGGGCTTGTACCGCGTGGCGGCGACCGAGGCTTCCATGCCCGCGTAGAGCCGGTCGGTCAGCTCGTCGCGGGCGCGGGGCGTGCGGTCGTTGTACTTGCCCATGGCCACGTCGCCCGCGCAGCCGGTGAAGTAGATCTGGAACACGCCTTCCTTCTCTTGGAGGCGTTCGCGGGCGAAGCCGGGCACGTCGTAGGAGGCGCGGGGATCGCCGTAGAAGCTCTGGGGGTGCGTGGCGTAGTAGTGAAGCCGCACCAGCGGCTTGTCGCCCCGCGCGAAGGTGATCGTCTTGAGCATCGGGTCGATGACGCCCTCGGTCATCGCCCGCAGCTCGGGGTCGGTGCAGGAGCTCATGCGCGAGCGGACCTTGCCGCCTTCGACGGGGATGCGTCGGGTGGAGGCGACGCGATCGACCTTGGCCTGCCCCGTGCCGACGCGGTCGAACGGCTCGAGCCGGTCGAGCGACTCGCGGACCGCGTCGGCCAGGCGGTCGGTCAGTTGGTCGAGGAACTCGAAGTCGACGTAGAGGGGCAGATCGTCGAACCGCTCGATCAGGCGCTGGGCGTCGCCGTCGGTGTAGGGGGCCGTGTGCTGATGCACGCTGTGCACGGCCACGTGCTTGCGGTCGATGCCCGCCGCGGTCGCGATCTTGTCGCGGAACAGGTCGTGGCTGGAGTTGCACAGCCCGCACCAGTCCAGCGAACAGAGCACGTAGCGCTCCTGCCCGTCGTCCAGGACGACCCCCTTGGCCAACAGGGGCGTCTCGACCTCCTTGACCGGGACGACCCAGATGAGCGGATGACCGTCGACGGGCGGGGTCGCGTCGCAGGAGAAGGTGGCGACGCGGGGTGGGCCGGTCGAGTCGGCGGCGGGCAGGGCCCGGCAGGCCAGCGAAACGACGATCGCCGGCAAGAGCAGTCGGAGTGACACGCGCTGCATGAGGGCTTCCTCGCTGATACGAGTTGTGCAGACAGGGACATCGAGCCGTGGCCGTGCGCGAACGCGACCGTCCGCCATTCGGCGGTCGTCCCCTGACGACGGGGACGCCTCTCACGATAGTCGACGCGGGCGGCGGACGCAAACCCCGGCCCGGAAGGGGACGGGGCGGGCTTCGCCGGGGCGGGACCTCAGAACGGGGCGAAACCCTGGGACGCCTGAAACTCCTCCCAGATCTTCTTGGTGATTTCGTCCGGCTCTTCCGGGAGGATGATTTTGGGCTCGTACGGGTGCGGCCGTTTGCGGAGGACGGTGGCCTCGAGGATTTGGTCGGGCTTGGGGAGGAGCTCTTCTTCGATTTCCGGATCGGGCTTTCGCCGCTGAAGACGCGCGAGGACGTCCAAGCCCCCGACCACCCGGCCGAAGACGGTCTGCTTGCCGTCGAGCGCCCGCATGGGGCGAAAGGTGATGCAGAACTGCGAGCCGCCCGTGTCGCGCCCCTGCGTCACCATGCTCACGCTGCCGCGGAAGTGGAGCCGGTGGTCGGGCCGGTAGCACTCGCAACGGATCATGTGGCCCGGTCCACCCGTCCCATTCCCCTCCGGACACCCGGTCTGCGCGAGAAGCCGCTGCTCGACGTAGAAGAACGTCAGCCCGTCGTAGAACCCCTCCTCGACCAGCGAGATGAAGTTGGCCACCGTGTTGGGCGCCTCGTTCTCGAACAGCTCCAGCTCGATGTCGCCCTTGTTGGTTCGGAGCAGCACGCGGGGGAGATCGCCGGCCGCCTTCTCCCGCTCGCGAAGGTCTCGCTCCCTCGGCCAGGCTTCCTGGTAGTAGTCCAAATCGCCGCGGACTTCGCGGACGATTTCCTTGAGCAGGTTCCGCTGCGACATGGTCTCCTTACCGGGGACGCGCCGCTCGTTCTCGTCGAGCCACGCGAAGTGGCGGGCGGCCAGGTCGAACTCGCCGACGACGAACGCGGCGATCGCCGTGAAGTAGTACGTCATGAACTGGTCGCCGCCGCCGATCCGGTGGTCGATCAACTTCTGCCCGATGGCGAGGGCGTCTTCGTACTCCTCGCGCAGGAGCAGCGTCGCGACCATGTCGCCCAGGAAGAGGGACAGGTCCTCGTTCTCGTCGGGTTGCTTGACGCAGGCGATCACGGCCGTGTCGACCAGTTGGTTTTCCAGGACCCGGCCCCGCTCGACCATTTCGTCGTACTGCTTCTCGAGATCGGGGCGCACCTCGGGCGAAGCGGTCGCGTAGTCCTTCCTCAGTTGGCGAAGCCGGTCGACGAACGGGTTCCACTCCTCGCGGACCGCCTCGTAGTCGGCCCGTACGCGGCTCCGCTCGGCCGGCTCGGCGGCGGGCGGCGAGCAGCCCGTCCAGATCGCCACGGCAACCAGCCACCCGAGCCCCAGGATTGTCCGCCCAAAACGCATCACCAACCCTCCGTTGAATCGTCGAGCCGCTGCGGGGGAACCGCGCGGCTCGGCGCGACCCGATGGATCGCGTCACTCGGCAAAAGCGACCGCGTGAAGGCGGCCGCTACCAACCTCAAACCGCAAGCGACGGAGGACGACACGTGTGCCACCGCCTGCGGAAGTGCCCGACAACGCTCGACTTGCAGCACGACACTGCTTGCCGGATACCGCAACGGTCCGGGACAGATCGCAAGCAGTGCAGCCATAGCCTCCGTCGCAACGTTCCCGGCGGGCAAGCAGTGCCACACCGCTCGTCTGCTTTCAGCTTGAGCCCCAGCGCGTGCGAACCCCGGTGGATTCTACGCGCCGGGCAACCCCGTCATCTAGCCCCCGCCTGATCGAACCGCAAGAGGCGGGCGCTGTTGCCGATGACGAAGAACTCGCCGATGTTGTGCAAGAGGGCGCCGGCCAGGGGCCCGACGATCCCGATCGAGGCCAGCCAGACGAACGCGATCGAGATGCCCGCCCCGATGAGCACGTTCTGGTGGACGGCGGATCGGGTGCGTCGGGCGAGCTCGACGCACGTCGGCAGTCGGCCCAGGTCGTTGGTCATCAGGGCCACGTCGGCGCTTTGCAGGGCGATGTCGGAGGCGACCGCGCCGAGGGCCACGCCCACGTCGCCGCTGGCCAGGGCCAACGCGTCGTTCACCCCGTCGCCCACCACCATCACCAGGTTCCCCGACTCTCGCTCGGCGTGCACCGTCTGGAGCTTTTGCTCGGGCAGGACCTCGGCGATGATCTCGTCCATCTCCAAGTCGGCCCCGATCTTGCGCGCCACTTCCTGGCGGTCGCCCGTCAACAACACCGACCGCTCCAGCCCGAGCGTCCGCAGGTCGCGCAGCGCCTGTTTGGCCTCGGGGCGCGGGGTGTCGGCCAGCAGCAGGCAGCCGACCGCCAGGCCCCGCGGGCCTTCGGCGGTCTGCTCGATCCGCCCCAGCCACACGATGGAGCCGGAGTGATCCGGGTTTTCGGGCAGCTCGACGCCCTGCTCGATGAGCCACTCCCGGCGGCCGAGCAGCGTCGTTTCCCCGTCGCCCGCGGCCAGGATCCCCTTGCCGCTGACCTCTTCGATCCGGTGTTCCGAGTCGTTCAGCCGCGTTTCGATGCCCGCCGACTCGGCCGCCCGAACAATCGCTTGCGACGCCGGATGCCGGCTGGCCGCGGCGCACACGACCGCCCGGCGCAAGAGATCGTCCTCCCGGTGGCCGTTCATCGGACGAATCGACAGAAGCTCGAGCCGGCCGAGGGTGACCGTGCCGGTCTTGTCGAGGACGACCGTGTCGACGTCGGCGAGCGATTCGAGGAACCGCGTGTTCTTGATGAGGATGCCCAGTCGAGACGCGGCGGCCAGCGCGGCGATCATCGCCGTGGGGCCGGCCAGCACCAACGCCCCGGGGCAGCCGGTGATCAGCACGGCCACCGCCCGCGACATGTCGCGCGTGACGAACAGCACCACGCCGGCGATGGTGAGGATGATCGGCACGTAGTAGCCGGCGTAGCGCTCGATCAGCTTCAGCACGGGCGTCTTCGACTGCTCGGCTTCCCGCAGCAACCCCACCACCCGGCCCAGGGCCGTCTGCGTGCCGGTCCGCGTCACGCGCACGCGGATCAGGCCCGTCAGGTTCACCGTGCCGGCGTAGACCGGGTCGCCGGAGGCGAGGTCTTCGGGGACCGACTCGCCGGTGACGGGCGACTGGTCGACGGCGGAGCTGCCTTCGGAAATCTCGCCGTCGGCGGGGATCACGTCGCCGGGCCGGACGACCAACAGGTCGCCCTTCTTCAGCTCGGCGGGCTCGACGACGCGCTCGCCTTCGGGGGTGAGCAGGTGGGCCTTGTGAGCGTGGAGCACGCGCAAGCCTTCGATGGCCGCCTGGGCCCCGAGGATGCTTCGCTCTTCGAGGAAATGGCCGATCGCCATGATCACGGGGATCAACGTGGCGGTGACGAAGTTCCCGTTGGCCAGCGCGGCCAGCGTGGCCAGGGTGACGAGCTGGTCGATGATCGTGTGCGGGTCCTGGCTCAACAGCCCGAACAGCGCGTGCCAGAAAATGGGGATCGCCACGACCAGGGCGGCCACGGCCATGATCAAGTCGGCGATGTTGGCCAGCTCGGGCGGGCCGAAGTACTTCTGGATCAGCCCCACGCACAACAGGCCGGTGGCCAGCATGGCCGAGCCGAGCTGGATGACGATCCTCGCCCGCTCGGCGACCGTCAGGGGGACGTCCAGCGATCGGGTAAGTTGTGCGGAGGCAGGCGCGGCAAGTTCGCTCACGGTTGGGTCTCCCCGTTCTCACCAAGGATCACCCGGGTCCCGGGCGAGACGAAAAGAAGCTTCTTGACGTTTCCCAGCACGTTTTCGATGGTTTCCAGGTAGATGCGTCGCCAGATCAGGTCAGGGCTTTTCTGGTACTGTTCGTAGAGCTTCTTGAACTCCGACACGTCGGCGTTGGCTGTGGCGATGAGCGTGTCCTTGTCGGCCTTGGCCTCTTGGATCATGGTGTTCTTTTGGGCCTTGGCGTGGGGGATTTCCCGGTTGGCGAAGCCCAGCGCCTGTTGTCGGACGGTCTTCTTGCCAAAGCTCGCGTCGAGGACCCGATCGAACTCCTGAATCACGTGGCGGGGGGGGTGCTTCTCCTGGAACTCCAGCGCGGAGATCGTCATCCCGCAGCCCCGCGACGGCCCCCGCGCGGCGAAGGCGTCGAGCCGCTCCTGGGCCCGACGCCACACGGTCTGGGCCAGCCGGTTGTCCGTGTCGTCGGCCTCTTCGCGGACTTGCTGCAAGGCGCCTTCGCGGATTTGCTGGAGATCGAGCGAGTCGGCGGCGTCGCCGGCGTCCTGCTCGCGCATTTGTTGGAGATTGAGCGCGTCGTCCATGGTCCAGCCGGCCACGGTCTGCACCAGCGCGGCGAGCACCACGTCGCGCAACAGCGCCTCGCGGTCCTCCCGGTCCATCCACAGCTCGAACGCGATCGGGTCGGTGACCTTGTACCTCACCGCCAACTTGGCCTGGAGGATGTTCTGATCGCCGGTCAGGCAATAGCCCTCCAACACCGGATCGATCGCATCGGTCGTGGCGGTGTGGGTAAGCTCCTTCCAGACCTCGGCAACGACGATTTCGCCCTCCCTGTCCCGGCCCGGAACGGTCTTCACCTCGTCGATCGGGTACGGCAGGGCCAACAGCAGCCCCGGCTGCCTCACCCGCTCGCCCGGCGAGGCGCCCTGGAGCTCTCCGAACCGCAACAACAGGCCGACCGAATCGGCCTCGATCTTGGTGATCCCGGAGAACAGGAAGAGCACGAGGAGGATGACGACGACCCAGCGGAACATGCGCAGGCCGGCCTCCAGTCCCAGGAACACCGCGTCGGCCGTCTTTCGCTTGCGCGTCATGGCGTATCCTCCGCGGCCTGCGTTGGGGCGGCCGATCGATCCGTGGCGGGCGGGGCCTCGGGGGGCGGCCGGCGGGGGGGCGCGTCGGGGGGCTCGGGCGTGTCGGTGAGGATCTTGAAGATGCTCTGGTCGGTTCGCAGGATCAGGGTGGCCTTCTCCTTGAGCGTGGTCTCCAGTGCGTTGAGCTGCATCCAGAAGGTGAAGAAGTCGGGATCCAGACGGATGGCCGCATCGTAGATCTTGGCCGCTTCGCTCTCCGCTTCGCCTTTGATCCTGCCCGCCTCCTCCCGCCCCTCCCGCAGAATCTGCTCGCGCTCGACCCGGGCGGTGTCCCGAATCGCTTCGGCTTCCCGGTCCCCTTCCGCCCGGAGTCCGATCGCCTCGGCCTTCCGCTCCGCCCTCATCTGTTGCAGCACGGCCGTCATGTTCTCTTCCGGATAGGCGATCCGCTTGATCCCGACCTGCTCGACGTGGATGCCGAACTTCTCCCGGGCCTCCTTGGCCACGTCGGAAAGCATGTCCCGTTCGATCGCTTCGGCCTTGATCTGGTCGGGATCGGTGGAGACCAGCGCCGACAGATCATATTGGCCCATCTGCTGGTGCTTGGCGTGGATCACGATGCCGTTGAGCTTCTTTTCCGCTTCCTCGCGATTGCCGACGGACTGGAGATACAGAAGCGGATTCTCCACGTACCAGGCCACGTAGGTGAGGAGGACGATGTTGCGGCGGTCGCGCGTGAACGTGGCCGTGTACGGCGTGTTGTGCAGTCGCCGCCGGACGTCGATCTGCCGGGCCTGCTCGATCGGCCAGGGCCACTTCCAGTACAGGCCGGCCTCGTGCACCGAGCGGATCGGATTGCCGAACTGGGTGACCACCGCTTTGTAGCCTTCCGAGACCTGGAAGCACATGCTGTAGGCGACCAGCAGCCCGACGATGATCGTGGCGAGGATCACGCGGAACAGGAGCCGCCACAGCGGCAGTCGTTCCGGCTCCTGATCTTGGGACGGAGGGAGAGCACGGGCCATCTTAGGGGGCTCCACTGGGGATAACGTTCGGGGTCTGTGGCGGTTGACGCATGTCGATGTACACCTCCTCGTCGACGACGATCAGCGGCTTGTCGGCCAGAACGTCTTCGTGCGTCTCGAACCAGAGTCTCTGCTTGAAGGCCTCCGGCGCCGCGGCGTAGGCCTCGCTCAACGCCAGGATCTCGGCCGACTTCTCGTAGGCCGTGCCGATGCGCTCCGCCGCCAATACGTTCTGCTCGGCCACCGTCGACTGGCTTTCACTCCGGGACATCTCGATCGCGGCCTTGTGCTCGCCATTGGCCGCAATCTGGACCCGCTCGGCGTCGATCTGCGCGCTGATCACGTCGAGGTAGTCGGCGGCCGCCTCGATCGGAGGATGCATGACCACCAGGGCCACGTCGATCACGTCGATTCCCAGGCGGTTCGCCTCCGCGTATTCGCCCAGCGACTCTTTCAACGCGTTGGCAAACTCCGCCCGGTTCGCCGAAAGGACCTCTTCGAGCGTCGCCGAGCGGGTCAGCTCCATCAGCGCGCGATGGGCGTAGGCGTCCAGCGCCGTCTCGACCGACGCCCGCCCGGGCCTCGCTTCCAGGCCGTCGTCCGGGCTGTCGGCGAAGCGGTAGACGTACTGGAGAAATCCCTCTTTGTCCTCGCGGATCTTGTAGTAGACCAGCGCGTTGACGGCCACCACCTCCGCGTCGTTCCCCAGCACCATGGCGAACTCTTCTTCCGCGTGGATCTTCGTCCACAGGTACGCCCGCTGATGTCCCGCGCTGGGCACGAAGCCGATCGGCATGGCGAACACGCTCTTCACCGGGTAGTGGCGCACGCGCCCGAACGGCCAGGGGACCTTCACGTGCAGCCCGGGCGGAAGGGGATCGTCTCGGACCGTGCCCAGGTTCCAGGGAAGCTCGCCGCGAATCTGGCCGAAGCTCTCGCGGATTCCCAGCTCGTCGACGCCCACGATCGACAGGCACGTGATCCCCCAGAAGACGAGCACCACGGCCACCAGCGAGGGGAGGGCCGCCGCGCGCACGAACCGGATCGCCCAGGACGAGCGGAAGCTGACGCCGAAGCGGGCCTCGATCGTCTCGAACAGGCTGGCGATCGGGTTGCCGCGCAGGAAGACCGCCTCGCGCAACAACAGGTGCACGGGCGACGCGAATCGCTCGTCGACCCAGTCGCGGCGGAGCCATGAGACCGCCACGCGTAGGAGCTGCTCCACGACGATGGCCAGCGTCCAGACGAGCAGGATGCGGGCGACCCAGACCTCCGGCGGCGACCAGCGCTCGCCGCCGGCGGAGAGGATGTCCTTCGGCCAGAGCAGCGTGCCCAGGATGCCGGCGGCCGCCAGCAGCGTGGTCCACTGCAAGTCGCGGAAGCCGAGCATCAGCGCCGGGCCCTCCGGCAATTCGTCGCGGCCCAGGCCCTCGAAGGCGCGGGACAGCACGAGCCAGAGGCAACAAGCGACCAGGCAGATCACCGAGGCGGCGGCGATATCGGCCTGCGGCAGCACGCCCGCCTCGCGGCCCGACTGCGTCCAGAGCGTGTACAGCGCCAGGAAGCCCACCAGCACGGTCGCCGGGATGGCCAGCACGGCGAAGTGGATCGTGCGGGAGTGTTGTGCGTCCTGGAGGGTGACGCCGACCCCTTCCTCCTCGACTTCCTCCCAATCGCTCGGGCCGCGAGCCTCGTACGCCTCCCAGTCGAAGGCCTCCGAAACCCGGCGGCGGATGCGAAACGCGTGCAGCGAGAGCCAGGCGGCCAGGGCGACCATCGCGCCCTCCAACGCCAGGGCCTTGAGCACCAGCGCCCCGGCCGGCCGGGCGCGCATCCCGTACACACCGGCCACGATCACCCCGACGCTCACCAGAAACGCGGCGCCGAACACCAGACCCTTGTGACCGCCGCCGGCTTCACGTTCCTTGCGTTCGGCGCCTTCCGGCAGGGCGGGATCCTTGCTTTCAGTCATGGCCAATCAGGGGGAATCCAGGTCGGGAATGAAGATGAACGCGAAGATGAATGCGTGGGGCAGGAGCACACTTGCAGCGGACGTACGGCGATCGCACGTTGCTCTTACGGGTGGATCGACGAATGGGTTCGGTTCGCTTTGGAAAAGTGCGCCCGGATTCCCGCACCGGCACAACCGGCAAAACGAGAGGGTGGGGATCGGGGGGGTGTTCAGACCGGGCTCGGCGCGCACCTCCATCGCGAACCCGCGCACCCGGGTCGATGAGCGGTGCCACGGCACCATGCCCCGGACCGGTCGGCTCGTGCGCGCCGCGGGCGGGTCCACGTCGGGCGGCCGATTCCTTTAGGGGAAGGAACCGATGGGCCGATTCACATCGAACCCTTTACCACCGAACGCGACCGCAAGGCCCCGGCAAGCCGATCCCGCCGGCGAACCGCGCGAGTGCCCCCGATCGTGGGGACGCCCGGCCCGCGGTCAGGCCGGTTGCCCAGCCGGCGGGCCCTGCCCAAGTCGAGCGATCGTCCGGGACCCTCAACGGGACAGAAAGCCTTCCTCAATTATCCAACACGATCTAGTCTACCGCAAGTCACAAGACGGACAAGCGACGGCCCTCCACCAGGATGGGGGGGGCAAACGGCGGTGAGCCCGCCGCCGAGAAACCGTGGGAAATCCGTTCCCCGGCGGGTATACTGGGGCCGGCTCGGCCACGGCAGAGTCGGCACCTGCCGGAGTCACCCGCCCACGTGCCAATACCGTTGAATTCGTCGCAAGTGGCTTTGGATGTGTACATTTGTGATGGCCCACGGTTGCCCATAAAGCCGCGACCGGCGGTCGCGCCCCACCGGAACACCCATCTTCTGTGCTCTAAGCGCCGCGACCACCGGTCGCGGCTTTATGACAGTCAGGCCGTAACGGTTTACGGTGTTTGCGTTTATCGCTAATTCAACGGTATTGCGCCCGCGTGCTTCCCCGCAATCCCCAAGGAGACCGACATGCAACGACGCGACGCCCTGAAGCTGATGGGAGCGGCCTTCTGCGGTTCGGCGGCGCCGGTGCGCGCGGCCCGCGCCTCAACGAAGTCGCAGGGCCCGCGATGGAAGACGGCCGTCGGCCTGAACGGCTTTGCCTCCGCCTCCCGCAAGTACGAGAAGACGTTCCCGATTTGGGAGGTGCTCGACTTCACCTCCAGGCAGGGATTCGACGGCGTCGAGCTCGTGGGCGGTTGGCCGATGGGGGCCTACCCGAGGTCCGACGAGAAGACCCGCGTCGCGGCCCTGCGCCGGCTCTACGACGCGTTCGGGCTGCAAATTTTCTCCCTCCAGACGGGCGCCGGCGGGGCGTTTGCGCCCGACGCGGCGACGAGGCGGCGCTGGCGGGAGCGGTTTCTCGACAGCGCCCGACTGGCCAAAGCGCTCGGGGCCGACTGCCTCGGCATGTGGCCGGGCGGGCCGTTGCGGGGCCAGACGATCGACGAGGCGATCGGGCGGTTGGCCGCCTCGTTCCGCGAGGCGGGCGAGATCGCGGCCGACCTGGGCCTGCTGGCCGCCTTCGAAATCGAGCCGCCGTTCGTGTTCAACACCGAGGACCATCTGCGGCGGATCCTCGACCAAACCGACCACCCCGCCCTCAAAACGATCTACGACCCCAGCCACTTCGACCTGATGAGCGGCTCGACCGGGCGCCCCCACGAGATGCTCGCGCGGATCGGCGTGGAGAACATCGGCTACGTCCATCTGACCGACACCGACGGCACGCTGCGCGACGGCGGCACGTCGAAACACCTCCCCTGCGGCGACGGCCACGTCGACGTGGACGCCTCCCTGGCCGCCCTCCGCGACGGCGGCTTCCAAGGCTGGGTGATGATCGACGCCTGGGAGATCCCCGATCCCTACGACGCCTGCGCGAGGGGCAAACGGGCGATTGAGGAGGCGATGGGGGAGTGATGTGGGTGGTGAGTGGCGTGTGGCGAGTGGTGAGTGGTGAGCGGCGAGTGGTGAGTGGTGAGTGGTGAGCGGGAAGCGAGGATTTGGGAATGAGCAGCGCGTTCTGTGCCTGTTGTCAGGGGCTACGCGGCAATAAGAACTCAAACTGTAAGCGAGTCTGCGAACAACGCGGAAAACCGCACGCAGCCAAGGCAGCGGCAATCAGCCGTCAGCTTTCAGCGATCAGCCTCGCAGCGCCACCGCATCCCGGCAATCCGGGCCGAAAGCTGATTGCTGACCGCTGACGGCTTACAGTTTGAATAAGAAGCAATCCTCCCATCGCTCCGCACCACTCACCACTTCCCACTCACCGCTCACCGGTCGCTACTCCCCACTCGCACCCCCGTACCCGCCCTTGCCGACGTTCGGGTCTTGCGGCAGGCTGCGGGGATAGGGCGGAGTGCTTCGGGGAGGCAGGGGTTGGCGATAGCTCGTGACCCAGGCCTTTCGCTCCTCGTCGGTGGCGTAGTAGCGGAGCCAGACGACGGGGTCGCCGTCGGTGTAGGAGCAGTCCCAGTGGAGGTAGTTCGTCCGCAGGTCGATCTTTTTCTCGCGCGACGGGAGGATGTCGCGGTAGATCAGGCAGTAGAGCTCGCGGTCGGAGAGGTGGTCGGTGAAGTCGAGGACGATCCGCCTTTCATAGAGCTTCTCGATCACGTCCCAGAGGATCGTGTGGAGATCCTCGTCGGCGAGCGTGGCCGGACGCGGCGGTCGCAGCTCCGGGTCGAACCAGCGGTAGATCGGCAGGATGGGGGCCGTCTCCCAGGCCAGCATCGACGCCAGGAACTCGTTCTCCACGGTCAGCGGTAGGTGCTGGAGCCGGATGCGGCTGATCGACTCGTCGTAGTACGGCTCCAGCTCGTCGCGGAGCTCCGCGTTGCGCAGCAACTCCTCCACCTCTTCCGGCCGCGGATGCCGAGAATCGACCATGGAAAGCAAACCTCTGTCGGCGATCTCAGGATCGGCCGAGAAATGACGACCCCCCTCACGCGGAGCGCGAGGAGGACGGGGGACTTGTTTCTCCGCCGCTCCTATTGAGCCTTGCACAGCCAATGAACGGAGGGCTTCCAACGGAAGCCCGGCACACAAGGGCCCGGTCCACGTCGGGCGATCATTGGCAATGCACAGACCAATAAACCCGGATGAACGCGTCGACGTCCGACCCATCAGTCACCCATAATCTTCGACTTTACCAACAATCCAAAACCGTTCAAGCATCGGTCTCCCGATTCCCGCTCGGGCGGAGCGAATTTCGGGTCGCGGGGCCGCAAAAAACGGTACGACCGCGCAAGTCCCGCCGGGCCAAGCGGCAGAACCGGACCGCGCCGGGGGGGCGCAGGGCGGCGTTTTGGGGGCTCCTGGGGGCGAAGCCGCAAGCGACCGCTCACCACTCACCACTCACCACTCGCCACTCGCCGCTCACCACTCGCCACTCACCACTCGCCACTACAGATAGACGCGGCGGTTGTAGATGTACCACTCGACCAGAAGGACGGCCAGGCCGCCCACCAGGAGCCACTGCCAGAGCTCGCGCCGCGTCGTCTCGGAGGAGGCCGTTTGCGCGGCGACGGGCGTGCCGCGGCCGATCTGGACCTCGGGGCTGGGGCGGATGTCGCTCTCCGGGCCGTCGAACAGGTTCACGGCGAACCGCTCGATCCGGTTCCCGCCCGAGCGGACCTCGTAGACCCCCAGCTCCGACGTCCCGGCGAACTGGAACCGGCCCGGCGCGGTCTCCTCCAGCACGATCGTCTCGCCGCCGGGCGTGCGCACCTCCAACGGCGCTCCCGGCACGGGGCTCTCCAGCGCGACCGGCTCGCCCGGCTTCACCGTGGCCCCCTCCCCGGCCGTGCCGGCGCCGCCCAGGTAGTGGACGAAGTTGAGCACGAACACGGGGAAGCTCTCCCGGATCGGCCAGTTGGTGCCGATGTACGTCTGGCGGGTGCCGTCGTCGGCGACCTCCTCGCCGAGGAACGTGAACCCCATGACCGCGTCCTCGAAGCCCTCCCGCGGCGCGATCACGAAGACCGGCGCCACGTGCGACGTCTTGTCGGCGCCGATCCATTGCACGTCGATCAGCGACGTGCCGCCGGGGGGGAGCTCCAGGGGCGAAGGGTGATACAGCGTCACGTCGCCCATGTCGATCCACTGCATCAGCGGATGGGTCGAATTCGTGTCGATGATCGTCGCCGCCGACGTGATCGTGGGCCCGGCGCGCCAAACGCCCGGCGCCCGGCCCTCCTCCTCGCGATCCGTCTCGGCCGGCTTCTCCCCGGCGTCCTCCTTCGGTGGCTCGCCGGCCTGATCCCCGCCTTCGCCCGGAGGAAGGGCTCCCACGAACAGCGTGTTGGCCTGGGGCATGACCTGGGGGGCGGCCCGGTCGTAGACGATCAGGTCGAAGACACCCACCGACGCCTGTTCCTCGTAGGTCGGCTGGTCGAGGAACTCGGGCGACTCGACGGTCACGTCGGCCAGCTCGCGGACCGCCTCGGTCGCGAAGGCGATCTCCAGCGACTCGTTCCCCGGCGTAACCAAAAGCACCTTGGATCGGCGGGGCCGATTGACCACGGCCCAGGCCACGTCGTCGCAGGCGAGATCGTCGCGCGTGGTGATGCGGAGCTGGAGCACGCCCGTGTCGACCACGGTCAGGTCGAACGCCACGCGCTGCGTCTCACCCGACGCAATCTGCGCCTGGTCGGCGTCGATCAGCTTCCCGTTCAGCCGCAGCTCCACCATCGCGGAGGCGTCCTGCGGTCCGAAATTCCCCAGCCGGGCGAACGCCTGGAGCAGGGTCCGGTCGGAGACGTGCCGGCGCACGCTGAAGGCGAGGATGCCCACGTTCGCCGCGTCGTCGGAGCCGACCGGCATGTAGACCGGATCGAGGTTCCCCAGCCGGAAGTCGGAGACCTCGGCGAACTTCCCGTCGCTGAAGATGTAGAGCGTGGCGGGCATGGGGTCGGCCACCTGCACGTCGCTGGCGTCCTGAGAGCTGCGGCCCGGGTTGGCCAGCCCGGCGGCGTACTTCAGCGCTTCGGCCAGCGACGTGGGGCGCGCGGTGGGCTCGATCCCCTCGAGGCCTTCGCGGAGCTGGCGCCGGTTGCGCGTGAACATCTGCTCGATCTGGGGGAAGTTGGAGAAGCTGATGATCATCCCGGCGTCGCGGGAGCTCAACTGGCCGACCAGCTCGCCGGCCCGGCGCTTGGCTTGCTCCAGTCGCGACGGGCCGGCGTCGGTCGCCTGCATGCTGGCCGAGTTGTCCAACAAGAGGATGAAGTGGTCGCCGGAGACCTTGGCCCCGCGCCAGCCCGGGCGGAGCATGGCCAGCATGGCCAGGAAGATCAGCAGGAGCTGGAGGAACAGGAGCAGGTTGCGGCGCAGTCGCTGCCAGATGGCGTTGACGTGCAGGTCCTCGATCGACCGGTGCCACAGGTACGTGCTGGGCACTTCGAGCGGGCGGCGCTTGAGCTTGAGGAAATAGAGGAGGATGATCGCCGGGGGCACCGCCAGCAGGATGGCCCACTGCCACCAGGAAAGCATGTTGACGAACTGGGGCAGCCAGCTCCACTGGGCGAACAAGAACAGGTTGTCCGGTTCGGGCAACATCACCGCACCAATCCTCATTTTCGGGGGCTGAAAAGGGGACGTAGCTCTTTTGTGCGAAGCACCCTTCGGGCCGTTCCGGCAAAAGAGCTACGTCCCCTTTTCAGCGCCGCACAAAAGAGCCACGTCCCCTTGTCAGCGCCCCCTTTTCACCGCACCAACCCTCGCTCTCGCAGGTATCCGGTGACCAGGGCGTCGACGCCGACGTCGTTTCGGGCGAGCACGTAGAGGATGCCGCGTCGGGTGCAGAACTCGCGGGCCGACGCGATGAAGGCGGCGAGCGTCCGCTGATACCGCTTCATCAAGGGGGCGCTGACGGTGATCTCCGCCTTGTCGCCGTCCTCGCAGTCGATCAGCTCCAGGTCGCCCTGAAGCTCCGGCTCCATCTCCTCGGCCGAAAGGACGTGGATCACGTAGACGTCCATCTCCTGCGCCAGCATGTAGCGCAGGGCGGCCTCGTACCCGGTCTTGTCCATCAGGTCGCTCACGAGCAGGACGATCCCCTTGCCGGTGTTGCGCAGACAGAAGTGTTTGCACCCATCGGCCAGCGAGGCGGCCTCGCCGGGCTCGATCGTTTCCAGGTAGTCGAGCATCGGCCAGAGGCTGCGGCGGCCGCGCAGCACGGGCGCGGGCCGGGTGGGGGGCTGCCCGAGCGTCTCGATCTTCACCCGGTCGCCCCGCGCCAGCCCGATGAACCCCAGCGCGGCGGCCAGTTGCTTGGCGAACTGGAGCTTGGTCGGATCGCCGAAGTCCATCGACGTGCTGGCGTCGATCAGGGCGTAGAAGTGGAGGTCCTCCTCCTCGAGGAACAGCTTGAGGAACAG
>Ga0180434_10002911_pt1 | contig 22173 bp, 19 predicted proteins | sample SS_ome_7_FD_132453 | JGI IMG/M metagenome (GOLD analysis project Ga0180434, IMG submission 132453) | Hypersaline lake sediment archaeal communities from the Salton Sea, California, USA - SS_1_D_2 metaG | ecosystem: Environmental > Aquatic > Non-marine Saline and Alkaline > Hypersaline >...
ATACGGCGAAACATCCCTGTTTTTGAATAATAGTGCACGTCGCCATCATACGTCAAATGAATTTATTTTAATGCAAACATCAGAATAATTGATAACCAGGTGGATCCGGCGGCAGGGCTGACACCTGAACACGGAAACCCGCCTTGCAATCTTGCTTTCTGTTTTCGGTTGTGGCAATTTCATGGCCGTTGGCTGTCAACTCAACAAGAAAAACGGAATGCATCGATGACGGATTTTGCTGACAAAATGATCGACATCCTCAATTACGGTTCATTGAACCTGGCCATCGGCATCGGGTACAAACACAAAATTTTCGACGCCATGGAGAACCGGAACGCACCGTTGACGGTTGCGGCGCTTTCGGAAAAGACCGGGCTCAATGCACGCTATCTGAGGGAGTGGCTGGGCATCATGGTTACCGGAAAGGTCCTGGAATTGGTACAGGGCAACCCGCCCGAAGAAAAAGACCGCTATTTCCTGCCGCCTTCCCACGCCGCCGTCCTGACCCGGAATGCCGGCCCCAACAACCTGGGTGTCTATGCGCAGGAGATCCCCCTGTTGACGATTTCGGCATTGGCCGGTGTGGAAAGCGGATTCAAGACCGGAGAGGGGGTCCCCTTTTCAGCCTATCCGGATTTCCAGCAATTCATGTCGGAGCTGGCCGATGCCAAACACGAACAGACGTTGATACAGGATTTTTTACCCTCGGTGGACGACGGCCGCCTGGTTGCGCAGCTGGAACAGGGCATCAAGGTGTGTGACATCGGATGCGGCCAGGGCGTCGCTTTAAAGCGCATGGCGGACGCGTTCCCCCGCTCGCAATTTACCGGCATCGACAACCACGCAGGCGCCATTGAAGCCGCAAAAAAGGCGTATGAACGCTGCCCCAACCTGGAATTTTTAATGATCGATGCAGCGGACCTGAAAAACAAGCCCGCGTTTCACCACCGCTTCCATTACGTGACCGCCTTTGATGCCATCCACGATCAAAGCCACCCGCTGGCCGCACTGCAGGGAATCCACCACATGACGGCACCGCGCGGCTTGTTTTCCATGGTGGACATCAAAGCGGGCTCCCGCCACCGGGACAACCTCGACCATCCCCTGGGGCCCTTTCTCTACACCGTCAGCCTGATGCACTGCATGCCGGTGGGGCTCAACGACCAAGGAAGGGGGCTTGGCATGATGTGGGGTCGTCAGAAAGCGCTGGCACTTCTCAAACAAGCCGGCTTCGAGCGCACAGAAGTTTTGGAAATTCCCAATGACGGGTTTAATCTTCATTTTCTTTGCCGGAAGTAAGTGGCGGCCGCCGTTTCCTTTGTTAATATCTACATCAGCGTTTTTAGGTACGGATGACATGCTGCCGAAACCTGTCGTTTCTCACCGCGGGTGCAAAAAGAGGATTTTAAATTAAAAACATCCTCTTTTTACACCCTTTTTTTTATCTTCAGCCTCAACTGATTTTGGATAACATTCAAGATAAATTCATTTAATCAAAAGGTTACAATGAATATCAACGCGTGTTTAAGTGTGGAACAGATTTTGCTGTACGATTAAACAGGTCGGTCCGCAGCAGTATGAGACAGCGCTTGAGTTGAGATCTGTCTTCAATTTATGCACCGATAGGATGCGGCGACGAAGGACGGTTTGCCAGAGGCCTGTTGATTACAGCAATTGAATCCAAAGGAGGAAACGATGCCGAGCTTTGTCATTGATGAAAAATGCGATGGCTGCAAGGGTGGCGACAAGACAGCGTGCATGTACATCTGCCCTAATGATCTAATGGTATTGGATGTCGACCGGATGAAAGCCTACAATTCCGAGCCCGACATGTGCTGGGAATGCTACAACTGTGTGAAAATCTGCCCCACCCAAGCAATTGAAGTCCGGGGATACGCGGATTTTACACCGCTGGGCGCCAGCGTTGTTCCCATGAGAGGATCCGAAGACATTATGTGGACCGTCAAGTTCAGGGGAGGGACCATCAAGCGCTTCAAGTTTCCCATCCGCACGACGCCGGAGGGGGAAGCCAGGCCGGACGGCGGCTTCGGCGTCGGCCCGGGAACGCTCGATGATCAATTACTCTTCACGGAGCCGGCATCATTAAAGGACGAAAAACTTTGGACCCTCGGAGACTGAAGGAGGTCAGCATCATGCAGGAATTCAAGATTGTCGAAGTGACCACCGACCTTTTAATCATCGGGCCGGGCATGGCCGGATCCGGGGCCTGTGTGGAAGGCGCCCATTGGGCCAAAGAGAACAATGTCAAAGTGACCGTGGTGGACAAGGCGGCCATGGAGCGCAGCGGTGCGGTGGGAATGGGGCTTTCCGCCATCAATCAATACCAGGGCGAAAACACGCCGGTCGATTATCTCAGCTATGTCCGGCAGGACTTGATGGGACTTTGCCGCGACGATCTGGTCATGGACATTTCCCGGCACGTCAACGGCACGGTTCACATGTTCGAAGGCTATGGCCTGCCGATCTGGAAAGACCCGGACGGCAACTATGTTCATGAAGGCCGGTGGCAGCTGATGATCAACGGAGAATCCTACAAAGCCATCGTGGCGGAAGCCGGCAAGAATGCCGTCGGCATGGACAATATTTTTGAGCGTGTTTTCATCGTTCGTCTGCTGCTGGACAAAAACGACAAAAGCAGGGTGGCGGGCGCCATCGGCTTCAGCGTCAGAGATCCCGAAATATACATTTTCCGGTTCAAGGCCTGCATCGTCAGCGCCGGCGGCGCCGTGCATGTTTTCAGACCGCGCTCCACCGGAGAAGGCCTTGGCCGGGCCTGGTATCCACCCTGGAATGCAGGTTCGAGCTCTTACCTGACAACGACCGCCGGGGCTGAAATGACCTCCCAGGAAGTCGTGTTTATCCCCGGACGGTTCAAAGACGGATACGGACCCGTCGGTGCGTGGTTTCTCCTCTTCAAGGCGGCGGCGACATCGGCGACCGGATTCAATTACATGGCGGAAGGTTTGGCCGAAGGCGGTGAGCTTCACAACTGGCCGCCCTACGGCGAAGTGAAACCCATACCGACCTGCCTCAGAAACCATTTAATGATGATCGAAATGTACGAAAAAGGAGACGGCCCCATCTTTATCCATACCGATAAAGCCATTGCCAAACTGGCCGAAAATGCGCCGAATGAAAAGGCCTACAAAAAGGAGCTGAAGAAGCTCGAAGCCGAGGCATGGGAAGATTTTCTGGACATGACCATCAGCCAGGCGATTCTGTGGGCGGCCAAGGATGTCTTTCCAGAAGAGGGACCTTCTGAAATCATGCCGTCCGAGCCATACTTCATCGGATCCCATTCCGGGGCTTCCGGCGCCTGGTGCAGCGGTCCTGAAGACATCCAGACCGAAGCGTCCAACAATGAGTACTTCTGGGGCTACAACCGTATGACGACGGTGAAAGGCCTGTTTGCCGCGGGCGACGGGGTCGGCATCTCCAGCCACAAATTTTCATCGGGGTCGTTTACCGAAGGCCGCATTGCCGCCAAAGCGGCCGTGAAGTACTGTGTGGAGAATGCGGAGATGCCCGAAATCGATGAAGGCGAACTGGAACAGCTGAAGGAGCAGATCGTGCTTCCCCTCAAGCATTACGAAGCACACAAAAACTACACAACCCTCGGCACAACCAACAAAAAATATGATCTTCCCGTGGAAGAGGTGAATCCCAACTTTATTACACCGAAAATGGCCATTTTCCGGCTCAATAAAATTATGGACGAATATGTGGCCGGGTGGGGAGCCAACTACACCTGCAGTGCGACAACGCTGAACATTGCTCTCGACCTGCTCAAGCTGCTCAAGCAAGACCTGTCGAAACTCGCCGCCCGCAACCTGCATGAGCTGATGCGCTGCTGGGAAAACATTCACCGGGTTCAGATCGCCGAGGCGCATGCACGGCACAAGCTCTATCGCCAGGAAACCCGTTGGCCGGGATATTACTATCGCTCGGATTTTAAAAAGATGAACGAAGACCAATGGGGCAAGGTGTTCGTCAATTCGGTCTACGATGCTGAAAAGGATGAATTCACCATGCGCACGCGGCCCATCATTCACCTGGTGGACATCAAAGAAGTCGTCGGCATGTGAGGTCAAGCACGCATCAGAAAGAGGGAAGCGGCGTTCGGTGCGGTGACATTTCGCGGGCAATGATGAAACATGCTCAACCAAAGGGAGCTAAACAACAATGAACGCGGGCAGGCACCATAAAACAACCGAGCACGTGACGGAAATATACGTGGCTGTTTTCCCAATGCCGGTCGACGACGAACGCATGATGGAGGTGATCCTGGCCGGTTATCAGAAACACGCCGACAGTCCGCACATGATGCAGATCCGCGCCACCGTCGAAACGCACAAAGAAGCGGTAACGGATCTGGTCGCGCTTTGCGACGAAATCGTTGATGAACAGGAGGAATTTCAATCTTACCGGCTGTTGAAATTCGACAGGAACGGGATGCATATTTTACGCCCGGCGGATTTCCGGACAATGGCTCCGCAATCCGTCGATAACGGGTGGGGTCACTGTTGACCGCCGCATCGTTGTGCAAGATACGCGTGTAATGCCATACGTGTATCCTCCATCGGCAGCCGCATGAAGTCTGGTCCGCTTTTGCGGCTGCCGGATCCCTTTTATACCGGTTGTCATAACTAGGTTGTGTCGGGTTTCCGCTGCATGGCAATATCGGTGACAACTAGCTTTTATACTTTTTGGTTGCATGACAACCGGCGGCCTGTTTTCTTCGAAAATGGTTTTCAAAACCGCAGGAAAAGACCATGAAACGGCATTCACTCGAAGATAGGGATGACTGGTACCAAAAGGGGTATTTGAAAGGGTATTCTTTCGCCCGCAACGAGGCGGACTATGATGAACTGGCGGCCGTGTACCGTGCCGGCGGAATTCCACGGCGCTGGGACCTGTTCCGGGCGCAGATATTATTTCAACACCTGACGGACAAACGTTTCGATTTTCAGGCTTTCGCTGCCGGCTTCGCCCGGGCCTGCGTTGAATTTTACGAAACCATTTAAACGATGACCCACGCAAATACACCCCAATGTCCCTATTGCGGCCGGACAATGAAAAAATGGCGGGTCCCCCTCGCCTCCACCTGGCCTGATTCGTTTTTCTTTGTCTGCTTTAACGACGAATGCCCTTACTACGTGCAAGGGTGGGAGCACATATGGCAACAGCAGGCGGCCCGGGCATCATACCGCTGCCGTCTTGACCCCGATTCCGGCGAATTCGTCCCCCTGCCGGTGTGGTCCGCCGACGCCCTCAAGGATGACATTATCGAAGAATAGATTTTATACCGGTTGTCATAAATATGCTCCGTTCGATCTTGCTGGATGGCGGGATGCCGCCTGCCTGTCGCGTCGGTCAGTCGATTCCCATTTGCTTCTTTTTCATCGCCATGACATCCGGATTGACGTTCAGAACGTTCTGCGCCAGAAGACCATATTCCAGCCACTGCATGGCGAAGCGGTAGAGGGCGACATCATCCGATTGGATGTCTTCGATCGTCTGGGGCTGGATGTCAAAACGCTTTAAAAAAGTGCTTTCAAACGCAAACCGCCGAAACCGATCCAGATCGTAGCAGGCCATGTAGTACATGTCCTGAATTTGTTTGTTGGTGATCTTCTCCTTCAAAAGGCGCTCGTGCGAGGAGATTGCTTTAAAACGTGCTTCCATCTCAAGATAATCAGGAATCCCCTGTTCCTGAAGATATGCAGTCAGCGTCAGGGTTCTTTCGGATTTGAGGCCAAGGCAAAAAGGAACTTGCATGATGGAATAGTATGCCTTTCCGGCTTTCTCGGTAAGCCGGGTGCTTTCGGGCTGCAGGGGGTAGATGCGGCAGGCCCAGGGACGATCCGCATAAATCCGGCACCCGTTGTCCGTGATAAAGGGACAGCTTTGTTTCTCATCATCCTGCATCTTCAAGATCACCACTGGAAGGCCGGCGTCTCCCATAACGGTTAACGTGTAAGCCGCTAAAAAATCCCCCGACGACACGTCCAGCGCCTGCTTCATGCGCAGAACGTCGTAAGGCGTCAGAAAAATGGTGATATCGCGGCAGCAGCGTGTGTAGCAACCCAGGGTTTCATTACAGCTGAACTGCAGCGTGTCCTCCGGTTTCAGAACAGTCAATTCTGTCTTTTCCTTGTGTACCGCTTTTTGTCTCATGTCATTTCCCCGGACAGTGGGCCTCGATGCCGTAGGCGACGATTTTGCGTCGAAGCGTGTTTTTGTTGATGCCAAGCTCTTTGGCGGTTTGCAGTTTCTTCCATTTGTTGTTTTTCAGCGCTGTGAGAATGGCGGATTTTTCAATCTCTTTAAGGGTCGTGCCTCCATGTAAAAAGGCGGCGTTGATGCCCACCAGAATTCTTTCGGGAAGGTGGCGCAGGTCGATCAATTCATCCTGACACAGGATAAAGGCGTGCTCGATGGTATTTTCAAGCTCACGGATGTTGCCGGGCCAGTCATACAACATCAATGCGGCCATGGCTTCCTGCGTCAGTCCCAGGATCGTTTTTTTCCCTTGATTGAGATAAGTTAAAAAATGATCTACCAGCAGAGGGATATCATCTTTCCGTTCGGCAAGTTCCGGGAGTGTAAACTTCATGACATTGATGCGGAAGAAAAGATCCTTTCTGAACTTGTTTTCTTCAACCAGCTTATCCAGGTTGTGATGTGAAGCGACGACAAGCCGGGCATTGGTCTGGGAAGGCCGGGTGGAGCCCAGCGGTTCAAAAACTTTATTTTCCACTACGCGCAGAAGACGCACCTGCAAACTCAGGGGGGTGTCTGCAATTTCATCGAGAAAAAGGGTGCCGTTCTGAGCGCGGTCGAAACGGCCGGGTTTATCGGTTTTCGCGTCCGTAAAAGCGCCGGCTTTGTAGCCGAACAGCTCCGACTCTATCAGGGCGTCGGGGAAGGCCCCGCAATTGACCGGCACGAAGGGACCGTTTTTGTGCGGACCGGTGTTGTGGACGGCTCTGGCGAGCAATTCTTTGCCGGTGCCGGTGGCACCCTCGATCAGGATGGTGCAGCTGCTGTCAGCAATCAATTCGAGGGTTGAAAAAATGTCGAGCATCTTTTGATTTTTGCCCACCATGTTTTCAAACAAGTAATATTTGTGAAATGATTTGCGAAGCTTGGAAAGATTTGACAAATCTCTAAATGTTTCCACCGCCCCGATCATGCGGTTTTCGGCGTCTCTTAGAACAGCCGCATTCACAGCGATGGGGATGCGCTGTGAATTTGAACGGATCATATAAACCGGGATGTTGGAAACCGGCCGGTTGCCTCTGATAACGCGTTGTACGACACAATCGGTTTTACATACGTTCGTTCTGAAAACATCAAAACAGCGTCGTCCGACCGCTTCTTCCCTGGAAATCCCGGTGATTTTCTCGGCGGCGCGGTTAAACAAAGTGATCCGCCGCTCTGGATCCACCGTGAAGACACCTTCTTCGATACTGTCAAATATAATGTGCCAGTTTTCTGCTACGGAATGTTGAACGCGGCCCATGTCTTCCCCGGCCCCCTTATCGCCTGAACGCCGTCGAATTCATATCATAACGTCTTTTCGAACCACCGGAACCGGCCCCGCAAACCAGAACCAGAAGAAATTCAATCCTGTGTGTAGGCGATGGCAATTTATATTTGGTTGCAAATGCAATATGCTTGCCATCGATTCCATAGACGGAATATGATATAAAATCAAAATGTTAAATAATCAACACCCCAGATTCCCGGATTATAAAAAATGCAAATTGCAACAAAAAAAGCGCGCTGTGTTTGCAAATTGCAATGTTGTTGACCGCAGACATTTACCAGTGCAGGCGCAAGCCAACGCCGCCGAAGAAAAAATCAGGAGCGGAAGACAACCGGTTTTAAAACACAACGTTTAGGACGCGGCACTAGTGCACATCGCCATAGTATACAGTTCGTCAACAACAGATCCCTGCAAACCGGAGCAAAGCGTTTTGATTCCGGCGGAATTCAGGCCGCTGTCTGCAGCACAAGGTCCGGATGGTGGATTGCCCGGCTGCCGCCGGAAATTAGGGGCCGCTGCAAAAGGTTTTCATACAGCGTGATGTATTGGTCCAGGGTTTTGGTTTTATCGTCTCTGGTCAGACGTTCCGTCATAATGCGCTGCAGATGGGCGGCCTTGACAGCGGCCGGTTTCTGAAAAAACGCCATCGCCTCTCCCACCGCCCATATCAACCCGGTTGCATCCAGATTTCTGAAGACAAATCCGTTGCCGAGATCACCAATGCCGCCCAGGTGAACAACTGCATCTTGTATCGCACCCGCACCATGCGCAATGGGCAGCGCTCCGTAGCGCTGGCTGATTTTGCAGGGCCAGCCGCTGGGCTCGAATCCGACCGGTATCAGCACAAAGTCCGGCTGCATAGGCCAGGTGCTGCAAACCGAGATTAAATTCGCTGGCAACGACCCGATGGGCGGCATTTGATTCTCTGGTCCAGACGTCGATATCTTCCCGCAGATCGCCATCCGCAATAAATATGAACTGAGGATTGCAGGGCCTGAACCGCTTCAAAATGATCGGCAGGGTTTCGAATATTAGTGCACACCCGCTGCGCAAACTGTCCAGACGGGTCGGCCAGAAAAACAGCGGCGCCGTGGAATCGAGCGGTAGATGCAGCTTGTCCTGAATACACAATTTGTTCATGGCTTTGCCAAGCGGATGATTGGCGGGGGTGTACCGCTGGCAGAGGAACCGGTCCGCAGCCGGGTCGAAGGTCGGACCCGGCGTATGGTCAAAGGCATGCAAACACCCTGCGGCGTGCTTGTTGCGGATTTCACTCCGCAGCTCCGGGGCAAGGCCGTTTTCCTTTTCCGACAAAACATAGCGCGACAGAGCCTTGCTCACCATGTTGACGGCACGGCTTGCAAAAATGCCGCTGGTTAAAAAATCCACCGGGTTGGTGTCCCTGATATCTTCGTAACGGCCGGGCATTTGATCAAAATAGCAATTCTGCCAGAAAGATGCCGCATCGATGCCCCGGTCTTCGATCGCCGCCAGGGTCGCCTTGGCGCTGTTGAGATTGTAGAGGGTGAACAGGCATGGAATCCCATAGTCGCGCACCGCGGCCGGAAGCAAACCCGTCATCCAGTCAAAGCAGTGAATAAGGTCCGGCTGCACTTCCGGGATAATCCGATTGATGATTTCCCGCTGAAAGGCCAATGCAATTTTGATATTTCCCGCCACCGGAAGGCCGGACAGCCTGGGCTGATAAAAAAAGCAACGGTCCTTTGCCAGATGAATGTTGGCCGCCGGCAAACGTTCATAGCGGCGCCGGCGCCCGCCGCTCTCGGTAAAGAACGTGTTTCTGCCAAAGACATTGCGGTAATCCGGAATGGCCACATGCACATCCACCCGTCGGTCATGCAGCGAATGCAGCAGACAGGCGGACAGATCCGCCAGCCCCCCGGCCCGCGCGCCGCTGACCTTAAATGACTGGTCCTGGGTGTAGGGCAGATACGCCGCTTCCGGTGTTACGATCAGGACCCGAGGTCCCTGTTTGAACCCTTTATCCATTTAAAATTTTTATCCCCTGTCCCGCATCAATGACGCAGTAAAATTTCTCTGCTTGGCTGTAAAACACCCAATAGATGCGTTATGTTTAGAGAACGACCACAGAATGGTAGCTGCCTGCAAACGGCGTTGGAACAGCGTCATCTGCTGTTTACTCCTTGCGCCTTTCAGACAGTATCTGAAGGCAATAGATCCGCCAGCGGCAATCCAGACGGTCGCAGTGTTCTCGATCCGTACCAAAGCATTGGGGATTGCCCTGCGTTTTCTGCACGCTTCGAACCAGTCGGATCCGGTCACACAAATCGCACTCATTTTCGGTCGGGTTTTCCAATCGTTTCAACCTTTTTCTTTTCGCGATGCATAAAAGCGCTTCAGGCAACCCCGTTTCCAATCTTTCATCCCATCAGAGCATTCAGGGGTCTTGTTTCAAAGCACGCTTCTTTCGTTGTGTTTTGCAAAAAATTACAGCGCGTTTGAATCTCATTAAGGGCAATGCCGTCCACCGTCCAATGAGGTGCGGACCATATCACCTGCGGAACAGTATTCCGGCAAACACACTATGGTTAAATTTTATAATGCGAATGCCCATGGATGTCCATAAGGCCGAAGTCTCATTTTGATGGGACAAAATCCCGGCACTGGGGTTTCCAGATCAGGGGCAACGGAGAAAAGGGCGGATGTCTAGACCTTCCACAGATCCACATCGACGATGCCCAGTCGGGCGGCATAGCGTATCAATTCGTAGGTGCTGTGAATATCAAGCTTTTTCATGATGTTGGAACGGTGGTTTTTCACTGTCTTCAAGCTGATACACAGTCTGTCGGCGATTTGATCGTTGCTGATGCCTTCAGCGATCAGCACCAGCAGCTCCTGCTCGCGGTCGGTCAGGGCGTTGTAATGACTGTTTCGGATGTGCGGCGGTTCGGTAGGGGACTGAAGCAGTTTTTCCACCACCCGATTGGAAACAGCGCTGTCCATGTAATAATCTCCTGTCAGTACACTTTGAATGGCCTGCAGGAGTCTTTCCGGGGCGGATTCTTTGACGACATATCCCTTCGCACCGGCCTGAAACGCCTTGACGATAAAATCCGCCTTGGAATGCACGCTGACAATGATGATCTGCACTTTGGGCCACGCCCGGCAAATCTGCCGCGAGAGGTCTATGCCGCTCCGATCGGGCAGTGAGATATCCATCAACACGATGTCGGGCTTTCGCTTTTCCACTATTCGCAGTGCCAGAGCGCCATTTGGGGCTTCTCCGATGACCTCATAGTTCGGATCGCTGAGGATAACGCTTTTCAGACCCTCCCGTACCAGCGGATGATCATCAACGATCAATATGGTCGTTTTTTTTTGCATTCTTTTCTTTCCGGCAGGGAAACTTGATGAAAATATGGGTTCCCTTTCGGGGATAGGAGCGAATTTTCAATTCGCCGTTGATCAGGCGCACCCTCTCGGTCATACTGCGCAGCCCCATGCGCTTTTCCTTGTCGGTATTGCGTGCCCGCTTTTCAACGTCAAACCCCACCCCGTCATCCTGGATGTGTAAGATGATGTTCGGATGTGCGCTGATCAGTTTGACCGTCGCCTGTTTTGCAGCCGCATGTTTGCGGATGTTGTTGAGCCCTTCCTGTATCAAACGGTAGAGATTCATTTCCATATCAAAATTGATTTTTACGTTGTGCATCCCCAGCGCCTGGAACTGAACCTTCAGACCGCTTTTGTCGGCGAAATCTTCACAATACATGGACAACGCCTTCACAAGCCCCATGCCCTCCAAACCCGGAAGGCGCAAATCATAGGTGAGATCCCTCACAATATTGATGGTGCGTTGTAGGGTATCGGTATAGGCGGTCATTCTTCTCCGCACCGCCGGATCGGTTTCAACGGTATGCGGCAGCAGCGTGTTGATGCCGATTTGCAGGCTGGAAAGATCCTGGGCCACACGGTCGTGCAGCTCACGGGCGATCATCTGGCGCTCCACTTCCTGGGCCTCGAGCAGCTGTTGTGAGAGATTGCGGATGCGGTCCTCGGCGGCGTTTTTCAGTTCGATTTCCTGCGCCAATTTACGGTTCATTTCGTGCAGGGCGGCCGTGCGCTCCGCCACCCTGCACTCCAGCTCTTTTCTGAAAAGGCGTGCCTTCTTCCGGGCGCGCTTGCGTTCGGTGATGTCGATGGCGACTTCCGTCATGGCGGTTATGTCACCGCATTTGTTTTTGGAAGGAATGCCGATGACGCGCCAAAACCGTCCGTCCGGCGTTTTTTTCTCAATGGTTTCACTTTTTCCGGTTGCATACGCTTTGACCACCGGGCAGTCTTCACAGGGGCTGCGACGCTCGGCCCATATCTCAAAGCAATACTGGTTAATCAAATCCTCGCGCTGCATCTGAACGGATTGACAGGCCGCTTTATTGGCCCATAAAATTTTCATTTCTCTGGTTTGATAAACGACAAGGTCGATCAGGCTGTCAAGGATCGCGATCTTTTCGCCTTCGCTTCTCTTCAGCGCCAGTTCCGCCTGCTTTGGCGCTGAAATGTTCTGACAGGGTTTGGGTGATTTTCCGATCTCGTCGCGGTTGTTGTGAAGCGACATGCTTGGCATCTCCAACGCAACCTGGTGGGTGCGCAACGGGTGGGACATTGCAGATTTTAGTGCATTTTATCTCCATTGGCACTCCGGCACAAGTTTTTTTACTTGACATATAGGACAATGGTGGTACCTTTAGCCTCGTTTTTACGAACATGTTTATGGAGCGTCTTGCTTCGATGAGTCTTTTTAAACAGATCGATCCGGTGAGAGCCTATCAGGTGGTGAGCACACAACTTGAGGAGATCATTGTTTCCGGAAAGCTTTCCTCCGGTGATCGACTGCCGCCGGAACGGCAGCTGATCCAGGAGCTCGGCACCAGTCGGCGGACCTTGAGAGAAGCCTTTCGCGTGCTGGAACAAAAAGGCCTTATCGAAATCAAAATCGGCGCCAAAGGCGGGGCTTTTGTGACCGACCGGATCGGCGAACGCATGAGCGAGTTCCTTGCCATTCTGATCCGACGACAAAACGTCACCCAAACAGAACTGGCGGAATTCAGAGCGAACACGGAAGGCGCCGTTGCCGGTCTTGCCGCCCAAAGAGCCGACCCCAGCGACGTGCAGCACATCATAACGCACCTGGCGGAAATGGAAACCCTGCTGCGGCATGACACCATCGACATCGACGATTTTGTCGGCAAGGAAATCAATTTACACCATCTTCTGGCCAAAGCCTGCAAAAACGCCGTCTATGAAAATATCGTCAAAACCATCCATGCCATCCTGCTTTACCCTATGTTTCGACAGGACGCCATCGATCATGCTTACATTCGACGGGCGGTTGATGATTGGAAAAAGCTGTTGCACGCGATTGAAAACCAAGACGCACGGGCTTCCAGACGCATTATGCAGCAGCACATCCACGTTTTTGATGAAATGGCGGTGAACAACAAATAACACACCAACCTATTCTGGATCAGGAGCATTGCAGCATGTCAACTTCGCCTCTTTCGGATGGATTTCTCTGGCCCTCTCACCCTCGACTCACACTGCTGACCCCGGAGGACGTCCGGCAGATACACTATGCGTCCCTGGAAATTCTGGAGCGCACGGGCGTCAAGGTACTGCACCCCGAAGCACTGGAGCTGCTCAAGGCCGCCGGAGCGGATGTCCGCGATGCTGCAAGCGTCAAAATTCCGTCCTGCCTGGTGCAGGATGCCCTGCAGCGGGCGCCCAAGCGCATCACAGTGTATGACCGCGAAGGCCGGCCGGCCATGTATCTGCAGGGCACCAATACCCACTACGGCATGGGGACCGACACCAAGTATGTCATCGACATCCACTCCGGAGAACGCCGCCAGGTGGTTCTCGACGACGTGGCCAAGGCGGCCCTGATTTGCGACAACCTGCCGAACATCCGTTTTTCGGCCAGCATGGGCGGCGCCGCCGCTCATGAAATCAACCCGAAAATTTCAGACCGTTTCAACTTTGTTCAACAGCTTTTCAATACGACCAAGCCGATTCTGTTCACCAGTTGGGCGATCGACGGCATGAAGGACATTTACGAAATGGCCACAGCCGTATGCGGCGGACCTGAAAATTTCCGTAACCGGCCCTTTATCATCCAATATGCCGAACCCATCACCCCTCTGACCCATCCGGCCGACTCTCTTGCCAAACTGCTTTTCTGCGCCGATAAGGGTATTCCCCTTGTCTATGTCAGCGGCCCGATCATGGGGGCAACGGCTCCCGCCACACTGGCCGGCGCCATCACCCTTTCCAATGCCGAATTCCTGACCGGCCTTGTAATTGCGCAGCTCAAAAGGCCTGGAGCCCCTGTCATCACCGGCGGCGGCAGCGCTCCCCTTGACATGAAAACATCCGTTTACATGTACGTCGGTCCGGAAGCCTGGCTCTGCAACATCGCCCTCAAAGAGCTGGCCGTTTTCTACGGTCTGCCGGATTTCAACACGGGCGGCTGTTCGGATGCCAAGGTTCTGGACCAGCAGGCCGCCCATGAGGTCGGTTTTTCCATTCTGCAGGCCGCCCTGGCCGGCAGCAGCATGGTGCACGATGTCGGCTACCTGGAATCCGGTCTTACGGCCTGCTGGGAGCTGCTGGTGCTGGCCGACGAAATAATCGAAGCCAACAAGTATTTCATGAAGGGGATCTGCGTGAACAGGGAAACCCTGGCCGTTGACCTGATACACAAAATCGGCGTCGAAGGCAATTTTCTGTCAGAAAGCCATACCATGCAGCACTTCAAGGATGTCTGGTATCCCCGGTGTTTCGACCGCAACAGCTATCACGTCTGGGAGCAAAAGGGCGCCAAGCCCCTGGGCACGGTTTTAAATGAAAAAGCGAAATGGATCATCACCCACCATCAGCCCAAGGAACTGGCCCCGGCGATCCGACAGCAGATTGATGCCATACTGGATAGGGCACAAAACAGCGTCTGAAGCGCACTTTTATTTCAACCGCTCAACCAAAGGAGGATGCATCTATGAAATGGAACATGGTTTGGAAACGGTCTCTAATGTTTTTTTTGACAGCCCTGCTCCTGTCCGCCGGTCCTGCGGCCAGCGTATCAGCGGACGATTCTTTTAAAAATTATCCCGTACCCCAGGAGTTGATGGACCAGGTGCGGGAAGAGGGCAGTGTCTTGAACATCTACGACTGGGCCGAATGGTGGCCAGAAGAAATGTTCACCAATTTTGCCGAAGAATTCGGCATCGAACTGACGCGCGACCACTTTGCCAGCACCGACGAAATGATGACCAAATTCAAGCTCAACCCCAAGACCCCCTACGATCTCGTGTTGGGCACCGGTCCCAACAATGTCATGATGATGGCGCCCCAGGGATTGATCCGCAAACTCAACTACGACTATCTGCCCAACGTCAATGCCTACCTGATGGATGAATTCAAATCCGCGGATTTCGACCCCGGCAACGCCCATCACGTGCCGAGCGCCCTTTACATGGTCACATTTACCTACAATTCAAAGTACGTGGATCCCAATGACCCCATGGCCAACTCGTGGGCCATGCTGTTTGATCGGCCGCAATATGCCGGGAAGATCACCATGATCGACAGCTTTTACGATTCCATCGGCGCCGCCCTGAAATACCTGGGATATTCCTGGACATCGGATGTGGAAAGCGAGTTGATGGAAGCCAAGGCCCTGCTGATGAAGCAGAAGCCGTCCGTGCTGGCCTACGACTCCTGGCCCCGGCGGCTGCTGGTGGAAGAGGAAGCCTGGATTTCCCAGATGTGGACCGGCGACGGCTGGCTGCTTTCCAGGGACAAAGCCGGCATGATGGGGGCCATGCCCAAAGAAGGCTCTTTATGGGGCACCAACACCGAATTCATTCCCGCCGGCGCCAAACACCCCGCCGCCGCGCATCTGTTTTTGAATTACCTGTTCCGGCCGGACGTCAATGCTCTTTACTGCGAGTGGATCGGCTACCCGCCCGTCCACAAAAAGGTAATGGACATGATGTCTCCGGAAATGAAGGCCTGGCCGGGCTTTATCATGACCAAAGAATATCTGGAAAAATGTGATCAGCCCAGCCTGCGCTATCTGACCGGCAAGGGACTCAAAATGAGAGTAAAAATCTGGGAGGAACTGAAACAGCAGTAGACCGGCGGATCGACCGACAGTGTTCCCCGCGGCCGAACAGCGGGGAACACGCTTCAAAACGCCTTTACCCTTTTGCCGGGCGTTTCCTGAACCGCTTTTTTAACCAACACCGGCCACAAGTACGATTCCGGCGGCAGTTTATTCCCACCTTGACAACCCCGCTGATGTTAATTAGATATTCGGGCGGAAAAGCTTCAAAGCGCAGGGCAAAAAAACGCATTTTCATACGACAAGCGGGGGCCGCCGGCCCGTCTGCGCTCTGCGAGCTACGCCGAGGCAGGCCGCGGGCGTCCAGATTTATCAGAAAAGAAACTCCAAATCGAAATCGGGATCGGGATCGCTATCGGGATCGAAGAGAAATGGCCTGCGGAGATGAGGGAATCGATTTCGATCCCGATAGCGATTTCGATCCCGACAAACCCTCGAACCCTCAATAATGTAGTTTCAGACAAGGAGGTAACCGCATGTCCCCTCGAAAAGTGTCGATGGGCCATTTCGACCCCGCGGCGATGACCGACCTGATTCGTCCGTTTTCCGAGGCGGAGTACGCCGGGCGCCTGACCCGCATCCGGGAAATGATGGCCAGAGAAAACATCGATCTTCTGTACGTCACCATGCCCGAAGAAATCTGCTACATCCATGGCTACATGACCAGCTGGTACAAGGCCAACAGCCCCAGGCGCTACCCGCAGCTTTATGGGACCGCCATCCATGTCGACCACGACCGCTTCATTCACTTTGACCACCCCACCGAAGAACCCGTCCTCTACAAAACATCCATTTCAAGGGACAACCGTTTTTTTTCATCGCGCGAGGCCGAACCGAATCTCGCCTTTATCATGGACGAGCTGCGCAGCGAAGGATGGCTCAAGGGCAAAGTCGGCCTGGAATTCTGGAGCTACATCCCCAACCGCGCCGTGGGAAAAATGCTGGACGACGCCTTTTGCGCCCATGGCTGTGAAGTGGTCGACGGCAGCGGCATTCTGCGCGAGGTGCGCCGGTTGAAATCACCCCGGGAAATCGCCTGCATCGAAGAAGCGGTCAGAATGGCGGACATCGGTCACCAGACCATTCAAAAGGTGTTTCACCACGGCATGACCGAATTGGAGCTGTATGGCGAAGTCCTGTGTGCCATGATGGCCGCGGGGAGTGAGCACCAGGCCCTGATACCGATTTTCACCTCCATTCCGGTGGTGGACGGGGTGGCCATCAGCGGCGGGCACCTGCAGGCAACCCGCAAAAAAATCAAGGCCGGCGAACACCTGGCGGCCGATCTCTGCGGCGTCATCAACGGCTATCACGGCAACGTCTGCCGCGGCTATTACATCGGCGATCCCCCTAAACAGCTGATCGAGCGCTATCAGAAAGCCGCCGGGGCCTACGCGGTTATTCGGGAAAAAACCAGGGCAGGCATTGCGCTGCGGGAATTCAGCCGCATTATGCAAGACTACTACAAAAGTGCGGGCCTGTGGGATGCGGCCGGCTGGGCACTGGGCTACGAACTCGGCCTGAGCTTTCCGCCGGACTGGGTAGGCGAGTTTTTCTTCGACATCCGCGACGCGCAGGATCTTGACCGCATTTTTGAAGAACACATGGTCACCAATTTTGAAAGCTTTTTCAACACGACCCTGATTGACACCATCGTATGGGAAACATCCGGGGCCCGCACCCTGTCAACGACGCACGACGGCATCATGGCAATCGGATAAATTTTCCTGCCTTTTTAAGAAGGAAAAAGGCTTATGAAGCTGAATGTGTTCTGGCACCCCGATGTTCTCCTGCATGACACCGGCACCGGTGTTTTTGAAGCGGTCGGGTCCGATCTTCTGACCGTCAGGGAAAAACATCCCGAAGGAACGGACCGCATCTCCAACATGCTGTCGATACTGAAACGCGGTCCCCTTTCGTCGCATCTGACGTGGCACTGGGGACGGCAGGCCACCGAAAAAGAGCTGCAGCTGTTTCACACCCCGGCATATGTCTCCCAAATATGCGCGGCCGAACGCGGCGGTGCGCGGCGATTGACAGCCACCACGCTGGCAGCCCCGGGTTCGTACGATGCCTGCCGGGCGGCGGCGGGAACCGCCCTGGAGGCGGCGGCCTTTGTCATGCAGGGCCAAAACCGCATCGCCTATGCGCTGGTGCGTCCTCCGGGACACCACGCCGCGCCGGCGCAGGCCGATGGCTACTGCCTTTTCAACAACGTCGCCGTCGCCGTCGAATACGTCCTGCAAAACGGCGTCGACAGGATTGCGGTGGTAGACTGGGACGTTCACCACGGCAACGGCACCCAGACCGGTTTTTTTGAGCGCAACAACGTGTTGACCATATCCCTGCACATGGACCATGGCGCCTGGGGTCCCAGCCACCCGGAAACCGGCGATGTCGATGAAGTGGGACAGGGTCCGGGCCGGGGATTCAACCTGAACATCCCGCTGCCCATGGGAACCGGGGATGCCGGCTATTTATACGCCTTTGAAAAAATGGTCATCCCGGCGATAGATGCATTTGAACCGGACATGCTCGTTGTCGCCTGCGGCCAGGACGCCAGCCAGTTCGACGCCGATGGGCGTCAGCTGGTCACTATGCAGGGTTTCCGGCAGATGGGGGCCCATGTACGCCGGCTGGCCGACCGGCATTCCAACGGCAGGCTCCTTTTGGTACAGGAAGGCGGATACGCCGTCAGCTATGCTCCCTTTTGCCTGCACGCAACCCTTGAGGGCGTCTTGGGCCTTAAAGAACAGCTGCCGGACCCCCTGGCGTATCTGCCCGACGATGAAGCCGCGGCCCGAAAAAATGTGGACGGCATCATCCGCCGGCGCCAGGCGGTGGAACCGCCGATTTGATCGATAATAGAAACTGGTTGAGACGTTGGGATCGTTGGTTGGAATGATCCTGGCCACTGGAACACAGATGCAGCCAAATCGAACCCAAGGAAAACTTGACACAGGCGGTTAGCGTGCACACTATTAATGCATGATTTTGAAAGATAAAACAACGCAATCTGACGATTCGACCGGCGGCGGGCGTCCGGGTCCAAACCGTTCCGACAGCGCCGACTGGGACATTTCCCTTTTCACCGTGCCGCCGTCTGCAGACCAAACCCGGTTTCACGATCTGGATCTGCCGCTGCCGCTGATGCACGCCATCTGCGATCTGGGGTTTCAGTACTGCACGCCCATCCAGGCGAAAATCCTTCCCAGCACCCTGGCCGGCAGAGATGCCAGCGGCCGGGCCCAGACCGGCACCGGTAAAACCGCCGCCTTCTTGATTACGGTCATCACCCGCTTTTTGAACCATCCGCTTGCAGGAAAACCGACATCGGCCGCCCCCCGGGCGCTGGTGCTGGCGCCCACGCGTGAGCTGGCGCTTCAAATAACGGCGGAAGCCCACCAGATGGCCGCGTATTGCCCATTTGAAGTCGTTTCGGTTTTCGGCGGCGTGCCGTATGACAAGCAGAAAAAACAGCTCCAGCGCAGCGCCGTTGAAATGGTCGTGGCCACCCCCGGAAGGCTGCTCGACCTTCAGCGTCGGGGGGACATCCGTCTGAAAAACATCGAGATCCTGATTATCGACGAAGCCGATCGGATGCTGGATATGGGATTTATTCCCGATGTCCGGCGCATTATCCACAGCACCCCCCAAAAAAATCAACGCCAGACCCTTTTGTTCAGTGCCACCCTCACCCCGGAGGTCACCCGCCTGGCCGCCCAGTGGACCCGCAACCCGGCAACGATTGAAATTGAGCCGGAGCAGGTAGCGGTGGACACGGTCGAACAGATTGTTTACATCGTGACCACCGGCGAAAAATTCGCGCTTTTGTTCAACATCATCGAAAAGCAACAGCTGGAGCGGGTTCTGATTTTCTGCAACCGGCGCGATGAGGTCCGGCGGCTGTCAGCGCTTTTGACGCGCCATGGCATTCACTGCAGCGAGCTTTCCTCCGACGTTCCCCAGCGTAAACGCATTCGCCGTCTGGAGGATTTCAAAAACCGCCGCATCCGGGCATTGGTGGCGACAGATGTGGCCGGCCGCGGCATTCACATCGAAGGCATGGACCATGTCATCAACTACACCCTGCCCCGCGACCCGGAGGATTACGTGCACCGCATCGGCCGCACCGGCCGCGCCGGGGCAGCCGGCACCTCCATCAGTTTCGCCGACGAGGAAGACGGCTTCTACATGGCACCCATCGAGGAATTCATGGGTCGTGAGCTCAAATGCCTTCAGCCGCCCGCGGAATGGCTGACAAAGCCGGCCCCCGTGCGCGCCAGTCATCGGCAGCGCCGACGCCCCCGTGGAAAAAGCCGGCCGTTTCAGCGGCGCAAGCCGCAATCCGCAGGCAAACCCTCATCCCGGGCCCGCCGGTAGACAGCTGTCATTTATCAGCCGTTAGCTGTCAGCCCTTGCGCCGGCCGGGCTTCGCTCTGCGCTCTGCGCGCTGCGCCGCGGCAGGCGGTGGGGCAGACGGTTTGATCCATAAAGTAAATTGTTTCATTCGTTGAATGGTTAAATGGGAAAAACGGCATTCGCCCTTCCCAATCAACCAATCGACCAGTCAACCAATCACCCAACAATCTCAACAAACCCAACGAACTCAACAAACCCAATCAACCCAATAAACCCAACAACCCTCGACCCCTTGAATCCTTGATCCCCCGTTCTGCTATGCCGGCCGCCACATGCTTCTGGCCCGCAGCAGTTCCCTTCCGTCCTGCTGCCGGGCGAGAATATGGTCAAAGCATGTATCGGCGGCACCCAGCGGACGGCAGGCGGCCAGGATGCGGTCCTCGTAAAAGGCTTCGGCCAGAAAGTTGATCTCCAGTTCCACCGGCAGAGACCTTTGCAGCACTTTCAGCGGAACGCTCTCCACCAGCCACTCCACAAAACCCGCGTTGTTCACATGCTGATTGAGGTCGAGATCCCGGTAGCGGACGGCAAATGTTTTTTCGGCCGGGCAGGAGGCCGGTGCCGGCAGCTTTTCCAGCCCATCCGGCAGGCAGTGGCCACCGGCAAGCAAGGCGAATTTTTCCACAAAAGGTTCCACGCGGACCGGACGTCGCCGCTGAAGATCCATGACCAGCCAGGCCGAAACCGCCTTGGCAAAAACCCGGTTGCGGTGATCTTGCATTTGAAAGTCGCGCAGGGCGAAGAGCCGCCGGCTTCCCGACGGCCAGGTGCGGACCTTGATTGAATCCCTCCAGCCGGGAAGCCATTCGATTTTTATTTTCAGCCGGGACAGTAGCCAGGTGTGGTGGCCACGGAGCAGGCGTCGGGTCGAAACACCCAGAGCCGCAGCGTGATTGCTGGCGGCATGCTGTAAAAAATTGAAAATGGAAATCAGGGAAAGTCGATTGCGCCCATCCACCTCGTAAGATCGGATATCAAATCTTTCCTGCCATATTTTCGGCGCCGAAAGAACCGCTTCAGCATCCGGCGGGGCATCGTTTGGATTCATACGCGGGCCGATTGAAATATCATCAGGTAGTTGAAATCACCGATGTCGACGGCCGCATGTTTCTCAAATCCGCAGCCGGTGACAAGACGTTCGACTTCGGCTTCGGACAACCGAATCCGCAGCGGCGGCCCCGGCGGCCCTTCGATTTTCTTGAATTCCACAATCGCCAGCCATCCTTGCGGTTTGAGCATGCGTTTGACCTGCTGCAGGACGGCCGCTGTCTGTCCTTCCGCTTCAAAGTCATGCAGGACGGTTGCCATCAGACACAAATCGAGGCTGCCGTCGCCGATATCGACGGGTTGCGTCAAATCGGCCACGAGGGGCATGACATTTTTAATGTCCAGCGTTTCAATCTGCTTTTCCAGACGCAGCAGTCCGTGCCGCCAGATGTCCGCGGCGTAAACCAGCCCCGCATCGCCGACGATGGCGGACAGCAGTAGAGAATATGCCCCGCTGCCGCAGGCCAGATCCAATACCACCGCCCCCTCCTTAAGCGGCAGCGCCGTTGTCAGTCGATGCGCATCAATCAACTCAAAACTGCTCTTGCCGGCGCCCCTGGGTTTTTGGATATCATTCATTTTTCAAGCCACCTTTGTTCAGTTGACGTTTGTTAGGCCCTTTAGAATCGTGCCGCCGTTTGCAGTGCCTGCCTGGATTTCCATTTCTCAGAATGACGCCGCCGGCGTTCTAAAATAATTCGTTTATCCGCCGCCCTGCATCCTGCACTGTCTTGATGCACATTGATTGTATATAACAACCGGCCGTAAATCAACGCCCACCCGCAGCGCCGGTAGTGCCTAAACTGCAACAGGACGGCGGAAATTTTCGCTTGACAGATCGAAAAGAAAGGCGTAGTGTTTGAATTGACTGACCGGTCGGTTTTTGCAACGGATTGGTTTTCAAGCAATTATTTTCATTCACATGGCTGGTTTTCGACCAACAGACCGATCAAAACAGTATATGACG
>Ga0180434_10002914_pt1 | contig 22164 bp, 21 predicted proteins | sample SS_ome_7_FD_132453 | JGI IMG/M metagenome (GOLD analysis project Ga0180434, IMG submission 132453) | Hypersaline lake sediment archaeal communities from the Salton Sea, California, USA - SS_1_D_2 metaG | ecosystem: Environmental > Aquatic > Non-marine Saline and Alkaline > Hypersaline >...
ATGTCCATATCACCCAATGTGGGCGGGATATCGAAGCACCTGAATTACCTGGTGTCCGGACGCCCTTACATCCGTTTGAAGGAGTTCGTCCAGGCCATCCTGCGCATCATCCCGGGCATCGGCCAATCGATGATCGAGGTGGCCCGGAAGCTCGAGACCCTCATTCGCACGATGATGGTCCCCGGGTCGTTGTTCGACGAGCTGGGGGTGAAATACATCGGACCCATCAACGGGCACAGCCTGAAGGAGATGGTGAAGGAGTTCCAGGAGGCCCAGAAATACGATTTTCCGGTGCTGCTGCATGTGGTCACCAAGAAGGGCATGGGCTACCAGCCGGCGGCGGAGAATCCCTCCACCTTCCATTCGTCGGCGCCCTTTGACATTCAGAACGGCAAGTTCATCAAGGCGGGCGGACGACCGTCGTATTCGCGCGTGTTCGGCCAGACCGTTTTGAAATTGATCCGCTCCGACCCCGGTGTGATCGCACTCACCGCCGCCATGCCCGAGGGCACGGGCCTGGATGTGGTGCAGAGGGAATTCCCCAAGAACTTCTGGGACGTCGGCATCGCCGAACAGTATATGTTCGATTTCGCGGGTGGATTGTCGCTCATGGGCAAGAAACCCATCATCGCCGTGTATTCCACATTCATGCAGCGGGCCATGGATCAGATCATCCACGATTTCGTGCTGATGAAGATCCCGGTGGTGGTCGGGATCGATCGGGCCGGACTCGTGGGCGGGGACGGTTGTACCCATCAGGGAATCTACGATATCGCGCTGCTCAGATCCCTGCCCGACGTGGTGATCATGGCCCCCAGCAACGAGAACGAGCTGCAGCATATGATCTATACCGGACTGCGCCTGGGCAGGACCGTTTTCGTGCGCTACCCGAAGGAACCCGGTCAGGGTGTGACCCTCGACGAGGAGCTCGTGGATCTGCCGGCGTCCCGCGCGGAGGTGGTTCGTGAAGGTCGCGACGCCCTGATCCTGGCCGTGGGTCCCATGGTGTCCCGCGCCCTGGAGGCTGCGGAAATCATCTCCCGAACCGGCCGCTTGGAGGTCATGGTGGTCAACGTCCGTTTCGTCAAACCCATGGACGAGGAACTGATCCTGAAAACGGTGCGGAAACTCAGGCGGGTGATCACGTTGGAGGACGGTGTGGTCAACGGTGGATTCGGCAGCATGGTCCAGGAGTTACTCAGGGGGAGTGACCTCAAGCGGTATTCGCTGCTCACCCTGGGCGTTCCCGATGAAATCGTGGAGGTGGCCTCACGCGAGGAACTCCTGGAGAAATACCACCTGAACGGTGAAGGCATCGCCGAAGCGCTGGTTCCTTTTCTCAAACGCAGGCGCTTCGCCGGCATCCGGGGCACCGAATAGGCCCCGTGGCTGCCTCCGCCCGGGCGGTCAGGCCAGGTGGGTCAGCACCGCGGCAAACACGTTGTTCAGCGAGCGGTTCCCGTCGATGTGAACGATGTGATCATCACTCAGCTTCAGGTAGTTTTCCCTCACGCGTGTGAGAAAAGCCGCGGTCTCGAACAGACGGGCCCTGTCCCGGCGGTCGCGGCCGATCCTCTCGAGACCGATGTCCACGGCGACGTCGATGAGGAAGACGATGTCGGGTTCGGGCGCGAATCGCCGGTTCATTTCCAGGATCTCGACGACGCTCAGACCCCGGGCCCCCTGGTAGCAGGCGGTGGCGCAAAAGTAGCGGTCGAAGACGCCGCGTTCACCGCGGTCGAGCGCCGGCCGGATGTTCTCTTTCACGTTCCATTCACGGTCCTTCTGGAAATAGTCCAGCTCTTCCTCGATCGGAATGTGGCTGCGGGTGCGGGCGAGTCTGCGGATCTCCCGTCCCCATGGAGAATCGGACGGCTCGCGCAGCCAGGTGACCGGCTGCCCCAGGCGCCGGAGATGATCGGCCAGGCGGCGTGACACGGTGGTCTTGCCCGATCCGTCGATGCCTTCGAAGACGATAAACCCGTGTCTGAATCGATCGCTCATGGTGTGCGTCATGAAAAGAAGGCCATTTTAGTGCAACCGGCGGGGGTTGTCAACCGGAGACCCGCGGTTGACCGGAGAGGCGAGCGCCTGCTCCAAACGGCCTTCCGCAGCGGTCAGGCGGTCGACGGTGCCCGGATCGGACCGACCCATGCGTTCCTGTCGGAGGAAGTGATAGGCCGTGGCCAGGGCTCCGGTCATGTCGTCGTGTTTCAAGAGGGTGAAAAAACCGCCGCCGGCGGGAGGCGCTTCGTTCTGCAGCAGCCGGTTGAGATAGGGGTGCCGGGTCAGCACGCGGTCCATGATCTCAAAAGCGAAGGCGGCGCGTCCCGCCCGGAGTGTCTGCCGCGACCGCAGCTGGTCCGCCCGGCGTTCCCGGGAGGAGAGTCGCCGGAACAGAGGGGTCGAGGGATAGGGAATGAGGAAGGGGGAATGGGCCAGGATACCGAAATGGCCGAAGGTGCAACGCAGGTGAACCAGAAAGAGCAACTCGTCGATGAATTCGGTCCAGTCGGTCTCGTGATCGCTGGATATCCAGTAATGGTGGTTGCGAATACGGCGCGCATCCAGTTCGGCGATCAACCCTGTGATCAACTCCCGGCCGGGGATCTTTTTGCCCAGTCTTCGGGACCGTGCGGAGAGAAAGGCGTCGGTGCCGATCCAGAGCAGCGGAGAGGCGCCCGCGTAGAGTTCCGGATCCTCGATGCTTGCGATCGCTTCCTGGCGCACCCCGTTTCGCGTGATCAGGGAGGAGATGGATGTCTGCACACCCCACAGCGTGAAACCGCGGCGTCGAATCTCCTGGAAAACCCGGCCGGCCAGGTCCAGATCCTGAAGGATATCGTCATCGTTGATGTTGACGGTTCGGGCCTGGGGCGCGGTGATCGTCAGGGTCCGCAACCGGTCGTCCACCTGCTGCAGCATGGAAGAGACCGTCTCCGGCGGCAGGGCGCGCAAACCGTTCCCCTGTGGACGGGAACAGAAATGGCATCGCCTGTGGCAGCCCCGGCTGACGTTCAGTTCGAGTCCGTGCTTGAGTTGGGAAGGTTCGAGAAACGAGAGATCCGGTGAAAACGAGGAGAAGTCGCCGGGCCGGTGCACGTGGGAGAATCCACTGATCATTGCCACGCCACGATCGAAGTAGGCGAATCCGGACTGGCGGAGCAGGGCTGGCAACCGGGCGCGGTTGAGGGCCCTGAGAAGCCGCGGAAGGACGAATTCCGCCTCTCCACGGACCCACAGGTTGACACCCTCGAGATGGTAGAGGGCAGGCAGTGGGTTCAGCGTGACCATCGGGCCGCCCGCGGCGATCAGGCCGCCGTAGGCGGCTCGCAGACGGTGGAGCAGCGGCAGAACGTCTTCGAGAAGATCCTCGTAAACGGTCAGGCCGATCATGTCGTGATCCAGCCAGTGGGGGCGGATATGGCCGGAGGGAAGAGGCAGGGTATCGCTGTGGACCGTGAATCCCTCGGCCGCGAGGCTGGCCCCGAGGATGAGCGAAGAGCAGGGCAGGGAGATGGAACGCCAGCGACGATCGGCCGCGGCAGCCGGGGTGAGGAGCAGGATTCTCCGCAGCGGTTTTCTCCGCGGCAGCGGGTCCCGCGCGATGGATCGGGCGGGGGTGGGATCGGGGAGCGGGAAGTTCGGGGCCCGCATGCCCAGAAACAGGGTGTGTCCGCTCTCGAACCGGCAGGGTTCGTTTACGTCGCTTCCCAGACGGATGCGGACGGTGCGCGGCCGTGGTCCTCTCCCGAGATCCACGGCGACATCGTGAAGCCAGTCCAGCAGCGCGCGGTGCGTCCGGGTCGGGTGTTGGCCTTCCGGCCAGTGCAGCACCCAGCGGCCTTTCAGAAGGGGATGGTCGTTGCCGGGGTTCATGTCTCCCCATTATACAACAATCGGCGCGCAGGCGGGAAAATGACGGGGTATCTTGAAAACGGGTGCGGACTTATTTATCATGGGGGGGTGAAGCAAAAGACAAAGCAGCGGTATCGGCCGGGGCGGGCCGGGTGGGTGCTGGCCCTCCTGATAACGGCCACGGTCTGGGCGCAAGTCCCGGAAGACATCCGGGAAAACCTGCGGGGGATCAGTGATGTCCTGGTTCTGCTGCGTTTTCAGGGAATCGACTACCATTCGGGTCAAAAGAGCCTGCGGGACCGGGCGAAGGTGGAAACCCACCTGCGGGAACTGTCGGAACGATTGCGGGCGGAGCGGATCCCCTGGTCCGCAGACGATGTCCGACGGCTCTATGCGTCCGTGGGGAAAATGCTCGGCCAGGCCTCACTACGGCCGCAGTCGTTCTACCGCAGGGCGCGGTCTCCGGTACCGAGTCTGGTGCTCGAGGTGGAGGCCAAGCCGCTGGCCGCGGACCAAGGGGGCTTGTTTCTGTCCCTGGTGATGCTTCGCCTGTCTCGCCTGGCCTCGCTGCACCAGGGTCCGGAGAGAAATTCTCCGGTATGGATCTGGATCGACCACGAGGTCTTTGCCGCCGGAGAACGTGAGCTTCCGAAGTCGATCGAGGCGGCGACCCGACGCCTCGTGGAACGGTTCATTCGCACCGTCCGGCGGGTGGCCCAATGAATCGCCAATCTTCGTCCCGTCTCGGCCTCGTGCTGCTGTTTTTCTTGACGGTAGGGATTCCCGTTGGATCGGCGACCGTGCCCTACGAACCCCCCCGGCTCTTCCTCAGTATCGCCGGTGAAATCAATTTTCTCGACGACGGCGACTTCGGACGCATGGTCACCGCAAGCGGGGGATATTACGGCTCGCTTCACGATCCGGCCTCGGGTCGGGAGGTGTCCCTCGAGGAGGGACCGGCGTACCGGGGGATCGAGGTGGAGATCGGTATCCAGGCGGGACGTTACGGCGTGGGGATCGGTGTGGGGTCTCTGCGCCGAGCGTTTTCCCTGACCTATGCGCAGCTGGACCCGGCGGATGGGACCGGGGAACACCTTTCCTGGGAACGGCGCTTTTCCGCCACGCCGCTGATGATTTACAACCATTTCGACATCTGGCGCGGTGGCATGCTCTCCCTGCGCATCGACATCGGTGGTGGGGTGTACCTGGCGCGTTACCGCGATGACCGCCTGGAAACCACCCAGGGCGTCTCGTCGGTCCAGACGAAGACCATCACCACGGAGGCCGACCGCAACCTCATCGGTCTGCACCTGGGCGCGTGCCTCGAGATCCATCTGGGAAGGACCTTCACGCTGTTTGCCGAGGTCATGGGCCGCTGGGTGGATTTCAAGGACATCACCGCCACCCGCAGGACCGACAAAGACGGCGAGATCAGTGAAAAAGAGGGAGAGATGGGTTACATCACGGATGGGGAAACGGGAGAGGGCATGTTCTGGGTGGGGATCTACGACGATCCGTGGACCGGTGGGGCCGCCCAGCTGGCGCTGAAGGGCCTGGCCCTGCGCGCCGGTGTAAAAATCACCCTGGGCCGGTCGGGAAAGTAGGCCGGTTCGCACCCCCCCCGCTGCGCCACATTTCATCAAACCGGAAACCGGGGAGCCGGCTGGGTGTGCACCAGCGGGTGTTGCAGCCCGGAGGGTTGCCGATCCACGGGCACGGTTGCGGCTACGTCACGGTGAGCGTGGCCCGCTTGCCGCCGAATTTGTTGCAGGAGACCTTGACCATGATGGTGTCTCCGGGTTGGATGCCACTCAGGGTGAAGGTCTCGCTGTGCGTGGTGCTCGATTCCTGCTTGTCATAGGTCTTTTCGGCCACCTGGTCTTTGTTGACGAACACGCGGATGCGGTCGACGAAGTGCTTTTCAGGGTTCTTCACCGGATGGGTGATGGTCACCTTCAGGGTGGCGGTATCGTGGGTGTATGCCAGATTCACCGCCTTCGGGGCGTGGGCCGACAGAGATCCGACGCCGAGGGCCAGCAGAAAAACGAGCACCCACGGTGACGGTCCATTCTTCGTACGGATCATGGTTTTCCTCCTTATCATGGCGCTGGGCGCGCTGTGGTCGCGGTTTCACTCGGGGAGATTCACCAGGATGAAGTGGCAGAAGGCCAGGCCCAGGGTGATGAAGGCCTGGATCTTGTGCCATTTCAGAAGCAGGCGCGGTCTCCTCCGGCGCATGAGGCTCAGGCTGATGGTCAAAATCAGTGAGCCGAGGGTGGCGATACCCAGTGGTTGTATCCATTCGGTCCAATCCATCGGTGGCCTCCTTGCCAACGCGTCCGGCCGCCTCCGGGCGGCGCCCTTCCATGATAGGACAAGAAGGGGAAGAAATCAAACCGTTCCGCCGTGGACCGGTTGATATCGGGTTCCGCATCGTGGATAATGAATGGAACATGGATTCCAGCGAACCGGTTTTTGCCCGCTCCGCCCTGCTGACGATCGATATTCAGAATGATGTACTCGCCGGGAAACCGCTGCCGGTGACGGGTGTGGCCGCTATCCTTCCCCGCGTCCGCCTCCTGCTGGACGTTTTCCGGGATGCGGCGTGGCCGGTGATCCACGTGGTTCGGATATACCTGAGAGACGGCGGCAACGTGGAACCCTGCCGGCGCGAGGCGGTGCGTACCGGAGGTGGTTACCTTCTGGCCGGGGGAGAGGGGGTGCAGATCGCCTCGGAGCTTTTCGCGGTGCCTCCGGTTCTCGATCAGGAATTGCTGCTCTCGGGAGCGGCTCAGCGGTTCGGCGAGAACGAGTGGGCGATGTACAAGCCCCGCTGGGGAGCGTTTTTCGCCACCCCGCTGGAGGATATCCTGCGCGGGCGGCGCGTTTCCACCCTGGTGGTGACCGGCTGTCATTTCCCGCATTGCGTGCGTACCTCGATCTACGAGGCCAGCGAACGGGACTTTCACGTGGTGCTGGTGAAGGATGCGGTCTCGGGATGGACCGGACCGGGTCTCGAAGAGATCGAGGGAATCGGTGTGCGGATTCTGACGGCCGCCGAGGTGGTGGAGCGGATCCGGACCGCGGCGGAGGGGAAAACGATGCGGAGAAAGAATGGATCGTGAGGATTTGCAGGAACCGACCCTCCTGGTCACCCATCGCGATGCGTGGCGGGAGTGGCTGGCCGCGAACCACGATCGCCTTCGGGAGATCTGGCTGGTATTCCCCAAAAAACACACCGGCGACGCCGTGCTGCCCTACGGGGAAGCCGTGGAGGAGGCCATCTGCTTCGGCTGGATCGACAGCATTGTCAAGCGGATCGACGGGAGTCGGTACATGCGAAAATTTACGCCCCGAAGCGATACGGAAAACTGGTCAAGGCTGAACGTCGAACGGGCGCGCCGCATGGCGGCGGCGGGCCGGATGACCGCCGCCGGCCTGGCCAAGATACCCGCCGGCCTGCTGCGGGGCGAGCGCCATGCAACACATCGTCCAGCACCGAGAGGCTTCACGGTTCCCGTTGAGTTGACACGGCTGCTCGCCGATCACCCGATCGCCCGGAGGAATTTCGCCGCGCTCGCTCCCTCCCATCGCCGGAATTACTGCGGCTGGATCGGTTCGGCCAAGAAGGCGGAGACGCGGTCACGCCGCGCCGAGGAGGCCCTGAAACTGCTGATCCGGGGGGAGAAGCTGGGACTGAAATAGGGCCTGGCAACGGCCCGGCCGGTCAGGCGGGCCCGGACGGCCACGGGTTCTTCTTGCGCCTCTCCATCAGTTCGACGAACGGGCGACGGAGCACGGCCCAGATCAGGGCGGGCAGAGCGAAGGACCACACGGAGGGGAAGACGTCCGCCAGGGAGATCGGAGGAATACCCCGGGACAGGAATTTGAAGAAGAAGACGAACTCCAGCCAGAAGATCAGCTGGACGATGAGACACAGCACACACCACCGTTTCACAACCAGACCCTGGTACAACACGGAGAACAGCGTATACGGCAGGGTCGTCAGGTTGAGCAGCACGAGGATGAAAAGCCGGTAGTAAAAATAGGGGTGGAAGACCGAGAATATGATCAGGAGCAGGGAGCCCCCGAAGTAGAGCATGCCCAGGTCGGCCAGCGGCAGGATGCCGAAGAGTCTGGCTGCGGGAGAATCGAGAACCGCCTGGCACCCCGGCCTCTCCTCGTCCGGGCAGACCCGAAGGAAAACCGGATGGCCCAGTTCCCCCAGGACCAGAAGGACGCTGCTCGCCAGCCCGATCAGCTTGAGAAGCACGATGCCGATGGCCAGACGTGGAACGGCGCCCTCGAGCCAGAACAGGATCAGGCTGGAGATCAGCATCAGACCGAGGGTGGTGCCGGTCACGATCAGGCGCCGCGCGCCGCGGCCACGGATGGTTTTCATGTCACCATATCCCGGGGTGGTCCCCTGGAATGAATATACCACAGGCGGGGTGCAAAGACCACCGAAGTCCGTGGATCATACCACGGGACGACGTCGTCCAGGGACCATTTGCTTCCTTTTTCCTTTCCTGCTATAGTCAGTGCCATGAACCGTTTCGTACGCGGTCGATCTGGAAGGATCGTGCTGGGGTGCCTGCTCGTTTCGGGGATCTACGGGTCGGGGATTGGGGGAGAGGAACGGCCCGCATCGCCGCGGATCGACCTGGACCGCAGGCTTGAGGAAAGATTGGGCGGGGGGGAGATCATCGCCCTGATCGAACGGCTCGAAGGCTCCAAGACCCGGCGCTGTCGGGCCGTGGGTGTCATCCAGGCCCCGATCCATAAGGTATGGCATGTGCTCGGTGACTACGAGGGTTACCCGGAGTTCATGCCCGACACGCCGGTGGCCTTCGTGCTGGACCCGGCTGCCTTCGAGGCCCTCAGGTCCTTGCCCGTCGAGAATTGGAAGCAGTTCGAGAAGACGCTGGTCCGTCACCGTATCACCGACTACGACCGGGACGCGCCGTTCTACTTCTTCACGCGGGTCAATGTCCCCTGGCCCATGAAGGATCGGCGTTTCGTGGTCCGTGTGCTGCGAAATCCCTCGACCTATGAGATCTACTGGCACCAGGTCCTGGGCGACCTGAAGGAAAACCGGGGTTTCTGGCAGCTGTACCGCTTCGGTTCCGGCCAGGGCGATACCCTGGCGGTCTACACCATCTATACCGACCCCGGTGTGTTCGTGCCCGCCTTCTTCCTCAAACTGGCCCTCAGGGGATCCCTGCCCGGCGTCATCAAGGCCGTGCGCCGGAGGGTGGGATCGGGGGCCGCCTCCGAGATCCGCTGAACCCGTTCCACGACCCGGACGCGGCGATCAATTCCGGATGATCCCCCGTAGGATCCGCAGCTCCGATATGGCGGTCGACGTGTCCCGCAATTCGACGAGAAACGTGACCGGTCCGGGCGGCAGGGCGGTGAAGCCGATGCGCACATGCAGGGTGTCGGCCTCGGGTCCAAGAGACTTGGTGCGATCGAAAACCCACGCGCCCGCGGCATCCCGCGCGCGGACCCGCAGGTCGAGGGGGGCCGCCGGGTCCCGCCGTGACGGGGTGCAGCGGATAGACACCGACAGGGTTCGCTGTCGCAGGCCGAGCGACACCATGGTTGCCGTGAGGAGATCACGGTTTTGCATCGAAGGCCCGATGACGGCGGGGTGAAAGACCCGGCAACCGCGGTCTGAGACCTCGACCCTCAGGGATGCACCGGCGTCTCCGGCGGCGGGGTGCAGGCACAGCAGGTAGTGTGGATTCTCTCCGTGTTCCATGAGGTCGGGGTGGCGGAACGCATCTTCCAGGGTCAATGGTCGGCCTCCGCTGCGCGCCGCGGCCAGAGCCATCGGTTCGGCGATGGGATTCCACCAGGGAGGGAGGTCTTCACCGGGAGGGACCAAAGGCTCGCGGAGCAGGGGGAACAGTTCGAATCCGGCATTGACGAAGGGTCGCGACATCCCGTCCGCGTCTCCGGCCTCGACGGTGGTGAACACCGCGTCGATCTCTCCCAGCACCTGGAAAATCAAGCGGGCGTACTCCTGCTCGTCATAGAGTTCGCTGTCTGCCAGTTCTTCGATCCAGTGGCGGATCATGCGGCGGTTTTTGCTTGTCAGCGTCGGGATGTCCGGGGCCTGGTAAAAGAGAAAGGCCCGGGAAGCGGATCCGATCGGCGCGATACGGGGCAGCAAGGACTGCAGCCATTCCACCCGGGGCCAGACAAATCCTCGCCTGTAGGCGCCCGCCATGGCCAGATAGGTCTCCAGCGAGGACTTGAGACCCTTCATGTAGTAATGGAGGTGGATGCCGGTGTACTCCCCGTCGTCCATCGGTCCGTGGCGGTCCACCACCCGGAACGACTGCTCCCGGATGCGGTCCATGAAGCGGTTCAGGTTTTGGTGTTCGCCCCGGGCCGCGGCGGCCGCGGCTGCGATCTCTTCGGGCAGCAGTGCGGCGATCGCGAGATCCAGCGCCTCCGTGTCACCGAGGCGGGGCAGCAACACGGTGCGTGTGGGCAGGATCAACCAGAGACGGTCCCCCGGCCGCAGGACATGTTCCAGCACGGCCCGAATCCGGTCGCGGAGGGAAGGATCGTCGCCGAACAGGTGAAATACGAGCACCCGGGTTCTCTGAGAATCCGCCGACGGCGCCGCCGCTATTCCCGGAGCCGTGGGTCCGCTCACACGGGCGTCCGGCCGGAGCTTGTCGGCGACAAAGACCGAGAAATCTTCCGGTTGCAGCCCCGTGACCGGGCGGCCGTCGCGGAACACCCGGATCGGAATGTCAGCGGATCCCTGCGGAACCTCGGATGCCGCGGTGGAAGCGAGAAGGCCGAAAAAAAGGAGGAAGATCCCGTCGAGCCTTACCATGCGTCGACGCCCGATCATGGTGTCCCGGCTTCTGGTCTCTTGAACCTTTTGCCCATGCGGGTTTTCACTATGTATGTGCGAACGGCGCGAAAATGGCAATCCAGGTCCCGTGTCTCGTCTCCACGACGATCTCCAGAGCCATTGTACATCAGGGCCGGGGGGAAGTCCACCGGCGCCGTCGGAGGCCGATCGCGGACGGGCTGGTGCGGATTGGGTTTTTTGGATATAATGGGTGTGAAATGACCCGGGTCGGCGCGATCCGTTTCTGATCAGCGGTCGACCCATCGACACGACGTTTGGAGGTAACATGAAACGGATTATTCCGGCCGTCGCGATTCTGGCCTGCGGGACCGTGTTGGGTTTCGGGCAGGTCCGCGACCTCTCACGGCAGGCGCAAAAATACGCCCAGTCGTTTGACCACGTGATTCTCGAGGAGACGGTGGATGTCAACGTTCGCGAGTCGGGCATGAGCGTTCGCAGCGAAACACGTGCCGTCCAGGTGTTTTCCGTCGAGGGGTGCCGCCGGCACCACACGGTGAGTTTTTTCTACGATCCCCAGACATCCCATCTCGAGGTGACCGGTGCCCGGCGAATCCGCGGCGACAGTGAAATCGAGATTCCTCTGTCACGGGTACGCACCTATCCCCAGCCGGCCCGGGCGATCTACTGGCCGAACATCCGGGTGTCCATACCCTTCGGACTGCTCGAACCCGGAGACATCATCGTGACCACGTGTCGGCGGAAGGGATTCTCCTACGCCCTGCTGACCGACGACGACGAGGCACGGTTCACCCCTCCCATGGCGGGGCATTTTTACGACATCGTGCCCTTCCAGGATTTCGTCCCGATCCTGTCCAAACGCTACACCGTGTCGCTGCCGCGCAGCTGTCCCATCCGGTACCGTTTCTACAACGGCGAGGTGCAACCCGCCCTCGAATTCACCGAAGACGGCATGCGCTACACCTTCACCCGTTCAGAGATACCGGCCCTGGCGCGGGAACCGCATATGGTCGACATCAGCGACGTGGGCATGAAGCTGCTCGTGTCCACCACCCCCTCCTGGAAGGAGAAATCGAAGTGGTTCCACGGCGTCAACGAAGAGGTGAGTTTCAACATCACCCCGGAGATCCAGAGGAAGGTGGACGCCCTGACCGCCGCCTGCCGCAGCGACGCCGAGAAGATCGACGTGCTCAACCACTGGGTGGCGCATTACGTGCGCTATTCGGGGATTTCCATGGGGGAGGGCGAGGGTTTCACCCTCCACCCTGCGGCCATGATCTTCCGGGACCGCACCGGTGTGTGCAAGGACAAGGCGGGGCTGTTGATCACATTTCTGCGGGCCGCGGGATTCGACGCCTACGCGGCCATGACCATGGCCGGCGCCCGTATCGAGGATTTCCCCGCGGATCACTTCAATCACTGCGTGGTGGCCCTGAGACGGGAGGACGGCGGATTCACCATGCTCGATCCGACCTGGGTGCCCTGGGTGCGGGAGCAGTGGTCCTCGGCCGAGCAGGAGCAACAGTATCTCATCGGGACCACCGAGGGCCAGGACCTGATGACCACGCCCTATTCACCGGCGGAAAACCATTATTACCGCATGGACTCACGCTGCCGGCTGACCGCCGACGGCGATCTGAGGGCGGAAATCCGTGTCGACACCGAGGGTCAGGTGGACGCGCGCCTGCGACGCACCCTCCACCGCGACCACGACCTGGAGAACGAGGCCTTCTTTCGCGGCTGGATCCGCTCGGCCTTTCCCGAGGCGGTGATCCAATCCATCGATCACGGGGACGCATGGGATATCTCCCGTCCCATGTCCGTGATCCTGAAATTCACCATCCCCGGTTTTTCGTTGCAGGGGAAACGGCGCTGGCTGCTGCATTCGCCCGGCCTGGCGCTGTTGCTGCGCGATCCGCTGCACCCGGAACTGGCCTGGGAATTCGGCGAAGAGGACCGGCGTTACGGGATACGATCCCGCTGTACCAAGCTGATCACGCTGGACGAGGTCGTTCGTCTTCCGGACACCCCGGCCGCGGCGGGGTCGCTTCTTCCCGACCCCGTCACGCACGCGGGCCGGTTCGCGGATCTGGACCTGAAGGTCAGGCTTGCGGGCCGCAACCTGCATACGCACGGCCGGCTGGTTCTCAAGAAACGCATCTACCCGCCCGAGGCCCAGCTGGACTTGCAGACGGTGTTCGGCGGCCTTCGGAAGGTGTTCCGGCATCCCGTCGAAATCGTGTATTGAGGTGATCCATGAAACGAACATGGGCTTTTGTTCTGATTCTGGTGGCCGCGGTTCATCTGGGGGCCGTAGTGTCCGCGACGGTGGAAAAGGAGACCGTGCGCATCGATGTGGACGATGAAGGACGGATGGTGCGGCGGGTGTGGCGGCGGGTTCGCATCCATACCCCCGCGGCCTACGGTGACTTCGGCGAGTCCTTCTTCGTGTTCAACCCGGACCTGCAGACGGTGAAGATCCTGGCATCGGTGACCGTACAAGCGGACGGCACGTCGTTTCCCGTTCCCGAGAACGCCAAGGTGCTGCAGAGTCCCCGGGCCACGGCCTCGGCGCCGGACTTCTCGCATCTGCGCGAGCAGATGGTGTCTCACACCGCCCTGGAGCCGGGCTGCGCCGTGGAGTTTGCCTACGAGATCGCCGACCGGAAACCGCACCGGCTGGTATGGCTCGAGGAGATGGACGGCGCCTTTCCCATCGAGGAAAAGACCGTGACGGTGACGGGGGTGCCCGCCGAGAAGATCCTCACCTCGGGCGCGGTGTCGGCCACGGGGGACGGTGGATTCACGGTCCGCAATCAGGAGGCCCTGCTCGTGGACGGGAATCACAGCGCCCGCCGGGGCCGGTCCCTGGTGTACTTCGAGTTGCAGGATCCTCCGGGATACTTTCGATCCCTGTTTCGAGAGGGGGCGGGGGCGGCCGCCTGCCTGGAGGCCGTGGGACTCGGGGCCGGCGCGCCCCGGGCCCTGGCACTTCCGACGATCGTTCGCTTTCTCAACGAACGGCTGGAGACCGTCGACCTCGACCCGGTGTTCACCGGTCACCGCATCCGGTCTCTCGAAAGGATCTGCCGTTCCGGGTACGGCACCCCGATGGAGAAGGCGGTCCTGGGGCACGTCCTGCTGCGCCATTTCGCCATCGCGCACACGGTGTCGCTGGAGGTCGATACCGTAGGCGAAGCGATGCTCTTCGATCGCATCCGCCCGGCGGTCACCGCCGCCATTCCCGTTTACCCCGCAACACCGGTGTTTCACGGCGGCAAACGGTTGATCCTGTCCGACGCGCCACTGCCCCACGACCCGGGCCTCGAAATCGAGGCCGCGCTGGTGCTCGAGGAGACCGCGACCGCGGGCCTGTACACCGGCGCGCTTTATCTGGCAATCAACGGGGCGGATGCCGAAGGGACCTACCTGCCGCTTGCCGGGTTGAAGACGGTCGGGGAGACCGTCCTGGTGCGCACGCCGTCCCGGTCTCTGCGGCGGATCGAGGTGGAGTACCGCTTGGAGGGCGCACGGATCGAGGTGTGCCCGCTCGGTGAACCGCTAAACCTGGGTGGCCTGCTGTCCGGTCTGCAGCGGTCGAACCGGGCCTTTCTGCACCGAGCCGTCCGGGCCCGCCTGTGGGTGGATGTGCGGTTCTCGAGACCGCCCGTCGTGGTGGTTCCCGCCGCCCTCAGGGTAGACAATTCACTCGGCGAATCGGAGTCCCGTTTCGAGGTGGACGGCGCGACTCTGAGAATCCGGGCCCAGTTGGTCTTTGCGGCGCACGACCTGGAAAGGGAACAGTTCAGCGCGTTCGAGCGGTTGCTGGCGCCCCACCTCTCCCCCAACCGGCGCTCGCTCTACCTGCGCTGAGCGGAATGTCCGAAATGCCTCTCTAGATCCGCGTGGCCGTCCAGGAATCCATCGGTTCGAACATGCACGGGCCGGTGGCGTCGGCCGACCAGGTGCCGGACAGTGTGTCTGGCGAGGTGAAACTGCCCAGGAAGCTCTCCGTGATCTGGCCGCAGGGCGGCTCGGTGGTGACGAAGGTGAAAGAGAGATTGCTTCCAGCCACGGTATAGGTACCCGAGAGGCCCTGCTGGACGTGATAGGTGGTGCCCGATGCCGTGGACCCGGTGAAGCGGATGGTGCAAATGGTGGTGCCGCTCCATGCCCAGTTGTACGTGAACGTCCAGTCGCCCCGGATGTCGTAAGCGGATTCCTCGGTGGTGCTGCATCCGGGCGTGGTCGACAGGATGAGTCCCATTCCCAGGATCACACAGAGGATTGACAGGTTTGTTTTCATCGCTCTCCTCCTCAATACCCTTAGATTATAGCAGACCAGGCAAGAAAAAAATCAAGGCGGGCGATTGATTCCACATTTTCCATTTTTCCGCTACAATGGGATCTGTGACAAAGACCGCAAATGGAGGTACTGAATGTGTCCCGATGCGCTGACGTCGAGAAACGAGAACGGCCCGGATGCGGCCCGGTATATCGGGTTGGCCCTGGTGGCCGGTTTCCTGCTGCCCCTGGTCATCACCGGTTTCGGTTTCACGAAGATCTTGTTCGTCAACATCAGCATGCTGGGCAAGGGCAGCTTCTTCCAGACCCTGATGCTCCTTCATCCCCTGATCGCGGGCATCCTCGTCCTGCAGCTGAGCCGCCGCGTGGAAGGACTGGCGCGGCCGATCGTTCTGCTGGCCACCGGCCTGTTTCCCGTGGCGCTGACCCTGGGGGATGACCTGCTCTCGGGCAGTTTGCGGGGTTTGAAGCTCCAGACCACGGCCAGCGTCATCCTGGTGCTGGCCGTGATCGGCCTGTTCGTCGGTTCCCGGCACACCGCCGCGACCGGGTACGCTTCGGGACGCTGGATCGCGGCGATCTCGGGGGCCGCCTTTCTCCTCGTCTCCCTGGTGCCCGTCACCGGCGCCAAGCCGGTGTTCTTCGCCCTCTTCGACCTGCTGGGAATGGGACGGATTACCCGGACCTTCGTCCTGCTGGGCGTGGTGCTGATCGGGGTGTTTCTCTGCTATATCTACGCGGCGCTCACCGCCTTCATCAACCTGAAGGAGCCGCCGAACATCGCTGAAACCTCGGAGCGGGCGGCCGGCGTGGTGTTCTGGGCCTCGTGCGCCGTTCCCCTGGCCTTCCTGGCGGTCAGCCTGTCGGGCGGCGGGTTCTTCATGGTGGCGCTCGGCTATGTCAAGTTCACCCTCTGGGTCGGCGGGGTCATCCTTCTCATCGGCTGGGCCTGGATGGACCTGATGGAGGAGCTGGAACCCCCGGCTCGCACCGGGGCGCAGCTCTTCGCCGAGAGCGCACCCGCCGCGGCGGCCCCGGATCGGGCACCGCCGAACATCTGGGACGGGCCGCCGCCGGAACCCTGACATCAGGAGCGGATGCGATGGCGCTGAAACACTCCCATCCTCTCTCGCTTCTGGCCCTGGTGGTGGCCAACCTCTCGCCGCTGATCGGTCTGCTCCTCTTCGGCTGGGAGGTGACGGCCATCGTGTTCCTGTACTGGCTGGAGAACCTGGTCGTCGGGGTCTGGAACATCTTGCGCATGAAGAAGGCGCGGGGCACCGGTGCCCGCCTCGACTTCACGATCAACGACCGCCCCGCCACCGCCCTGGACCGAAAGACCCTGATCAAGTTCTTCGTGGTCCACTACGGGGCCTTCACGGCGGGCCACGGTCTGTTCGTCCTCCTGCTCTTCGGCATCCCTCAGGGCGGTTTCTCCTGGATTCTCGTCTCCCTGGGCCTGCTCTTCGCCAGCCACGGCGTCTCCTACGTGAAAAATTTCATCCAGGGAGGCGAGTACCTCACCGCCTCGCCCCATGACCTCTTCCTGCAGCCTTACCGCCGGGTGGTGGTGCTGCATCTGGTGGTCATCTTCTGCGGGTTCTGGCTCCAGATGGCGGGCGGCGCCGCGATCACCGTGGTTTTCATGGTGGCGATCAAGCTGGGAATCGATCTTGTCGCCCACCTTTTCGAGCGCCGCAAGTTGATGGCCCGGGCGGGCTGAGCGGACGAATCCGCCCTCGATGAACCCTCAGAGCTTGACCGCGGTCCAGGTGATGTCACCACAGATCACGCAGAGGCCCGCGAACACGATGTCCCAGTCCCCGCTCATGGTGGTGGGCGAGGTGAAGGTACCGCTGAGCGTCTCGGTGGTCGGTCCGCAGTGTCCGTCGATGTAGTCCAGGGTGATGACGACCGCCGTGCCGTTCACCGAATAGGTGCCTCCGTGGCCCTCGGTCTGGTTCATCACGGTGCCGCTTCCGATGGAGCCGGCGAAGACGAAGTTGAAGATGTCGCTTCCCGGACCTGGAACGTAGGTGTAGTTGAATTGCCAGTTGCCGGTGATGTCGTAGACGGTCTCCTCTGCCGTGCTGCATCCCGGGAGCGCAACGATCAAGGCGATCAGGGCGACGATCGCCAGGGTTTTACCCATTCTTTCCATCGCATCCTTCTCCTTATCTATCTTCCAAAAAGGGGGACATTCTTCCCTTTGTTTGGTTCAAACCACGGGGTCCTACGATGCGCCCAGGGCGTCGAGAAAGCGGCGGACCAGCTTCTCTCCGCCCATCAGGGTGGTTACTTCCAGGTGGTGGCGCTCCCCCGAACCCGTCTCCAGGGTGAAACGGCACATCGCAGTCCCCTGATCGGCGTCGACGGTCAGCTCGCGCCGCGGCCAGCGGGCCGCCTCCTTCTTGATCTTGAACTTGAATCCCCGGGGCCGGTAGTCGAAGGCGTACACGTGCTCGCTACCCACGGCGATGAACACCGGGTTGGGCAGTTCTCCGTGTGCGATGCCCCCGCCGAAGACCCCGAAGATCCTGGTGAGGAAGGTCGAACGCATCGAACCGGCCTGGCTGCAGGTCATGGCCGCGGTGATCGTCTCGTCGCAGTGGGGCTGCACCGCCTCGATCATCTTGTTCATCTGCGCATCGGTTTTGCCGTCCATGGATCGTTCTTCCTTTTCATCGTGATTCGACAGGCGGTGACCTCAGAGTTTGACCGCGGTCCAGGTGACGTCTCCGACTACCCAGCAGGAACCGCCGAACTCGACGTCCCAGGAACCGCTCATCGTGGTGGGCGAGGTGAACGATCCGGTGAGCGTCTCGGTGGTGGGGCCGCAGGTTGCCAGAACGAATTCCAGTGTGATCACCACCGCCGTGCCGGACACCGAATAGGTGCCGCCGTGGCCCTCGGTCGTGTTCATCGCGGTTCCGCTGCTCAGAGAGCCGTTGAAGACGAAGTTGAAGATGTCACTTCCGGGTCCTGGAACGTAGGTGTAGGTGAACTGCCAGTTACCGGTGATGTCGTAGACCGTCTCCTCGCTGGTGGAGCAACCGAAGGACACCAGGATCCAGGCCGCCGCCAACACGGCGGCACAACGTTTAAGGGTATGTCTCATGATTTTCCTCCCAAAATCCGATTCCATGATAGTATAAAAGAAACATAAAGTCACCTGTTAAAAGGGGACGGTGCTTTACTTTTTGACTTTTTTTTTAACCGGGCATCAGCGGGGGACGGACACGGTTTTCCCGGGAACGGTCACGACCGCTCCCTGCCATTGACAGTCAAACGGTGACGTGACCCCTTATGCAAAAAACCAAGGGCAATTTCCAAGTTTCAAAGCACCGTCCCTCTCCAAAGGGTGCGCCTTCAGAGCTTGACCGCGGTCCAGGTGATGTCACCATCCACCATGCAGGGACCGGGAAATTCGATGTCCCAGGATCCGCTCATCGTGGTGGGCGAGGTGAAGGCGCCGCTGAGTGTTTCCGTCATGGGCCCGCATATGGCATGGATATAGTCCAGGGTGATCACCACCGCCGTGCCGTTCACCGTGTAGGTGCCGCCGTGGCCCGCGGTCGTGTTCATCGCGGTGCCGCTGCTCAGAGAGCCGTTGAAGATGAAATTGAATATGTCGGTTTCCGAACCCGGTATGTAGGTGTAGGTGAACTGCCAGGTGCCGGTGATGTCGTAGACCGTCTCCTCGGTCGTGGAGCAACCGAAGGACACGAGGATCCAGACCGCCGCCATGACGACGACGCAGCGTTTGAGGGCATGTCTCATGATCTTCCTCCCGAAAATTGATTCCATGATAGTATAAAAAAAAATTAAAGTCACCTGTTTAAGGGGGACGGTGCTTTACTTTTTGATTTTTTTTTTAACGGGCATCAGCGGGGGACGGACACGGCTTTCCCGGGAACGGTCACGACCGCTCCCTGCCATTGACAGTCAAACGGTGACGTGACCCCTTAGGCAAAAACCCAAGGGCAATTTCCAAGTTTCAAAGCACCGACCGCTCCCTGCCATTGACAGTCAAACGGTGACGTGACCCCTTAGGCAAAAAACCCAGGGGCAATTTCCAAGTTTCAAAGCACTGATAATCATATAGAAGGTATGATTCTATCGGTGCTAAAATACCTTCAAAATCTATTATTGGAGGTATTTCATGAGACATTACGTGGGGATGGATCTCCATTCCAACAACACCTACGTCGGTATTCTTGATGAGAACGACCGTCGTGTTTTGAAGGGCAAGTTTGCCAACGAGCTACCAACCATCTTAAAAATATTGGCTCCTTACAAGGAGGAGACTGAAGGAGTCGTGGTTGAGTCCACGTTCAATTGGTACTGGTTGGTCGACGGTCTGATCGATGCGGGTTATCGGGTTCATCTGGCCAACCCCTGCGCCACCCAGCAGTACAAAGGGCTCAAGTACACCGATGATCGCCACGATGCTTTCTGGTTGGCCACCATGCTCAAACTGGGCATCCTTCCGGAAGGAACCATTTTTGAAAAACAAGAGCGCCAGCTGCGCGATCTGCTGCGCAAGCGCCTCATGCTGGTTCACCAACGCACCACCCACATCCTCAGCTTCAAGAGTCTACTCAACCGCAATCTCTCGCTCAGGATCAACAGCAACAGAATCAAAACATTCACCGAAAACGACATCGACGAGCTGATCGAGGGACCTCACCTCAACCTCTCTGCTCGGGCCAACATCGCCACCATGCGATTCCTCGACTCACAGATCCGCATCATCGAGAAGGAGATCCTCGGGCAAGTAAAACTCACACCCGAGTTCGAAAAGCTGATGACCATCCCCGGTATAGGCAAGGCGTTGGCTCTAACCATCTTGCTGGAAACCGGTGACATCAAGCGGTTTAAAAGCGCCTCCAACTACGCCTCCTACTGCCGATGCGTTCCTTCAATACGACTCTCAAACGATAAGGCAAAAGGAAAAAACAACCGCAAGAACGGAAACAAGTACCTGGGGTGGGCATTCGTAGAGGCGGCCAACTTCGCCAAACGCTACTGCCCCCTGGCAAAACAGTATTACCAGAGGAAAACGGCCAAAACCAACTCGATCATCGCCATCAAGGCCATGGCAAACAAAATCGCCAAAACATGCTTCTATATCATCAGAGACGGGGCCGATTACGACCCAATGAAAATCTTTGCAAACCCCTTAATAAATAAAGGTTGCGACAGCAAACCTACTCAGGGACTGGCCAACAACCAAAACGCACCGATTGGCTTAACTGTCGCAACCACCCGATAACAAAACAATAGTATAAAAAATAGAAAAAACAATCGACCATGTTTTGCAGATGCCGGCAACCAAAGGGGACTGATATCAAAATCATCAGCAACTGCACCAACCACATGGCACCGGCATCCTACCATAGGATTTCTGGGGCAAACTATTTTGCCAAGGACGGCCTCCCGTCCTCATCCCGATGGGTGTCTGGAGCAGAACATCGGTTCTGTTTACCAATAGAATAGAAATCCCTCGCGCGACACGGGTCCGATTGTAACAGTGGAAAATGAAAATATGATAAAACAACTATACACTATTGACAATCACCTTCTAATGGGCGTCCCTCTCCATAAATTTTTCAAAAAAGCAATGACCGTCCCCTTTCGTTAGACGCCAGCATGTACAGGCACGGCATCAAGAAGAGCGCCACCGGGATCTCCAGCAGCAAACCGCCGATGGCACCAACGGCCATGGGCTGAAGCATGTCGCCACCTGCTCCGACATTTACAGCCAGTGGCAAGAGACCGGCAATCGTCGTGGCGGTGGTCATCACCCGCGGTCGCAACCGCAGCCTGGCGGCTTGCTGCACGGCCTCGCCGGGCGAAAGAGGAGGGGAGCCGCTTCTCAGCTCGTCGGCGAGGGTGAACAGGAGGACCCCGTCGTTGACCGTGGCCGCCACCACGACGAGGAGCCCGACCAACACCGTCGCGCCCAGCGCGAGGTTGCTGCCCCACAGAGCGAAGACCATCCCCGCCGCGCCAGCAGGGATACAGCACAGGATCATTACAGGGTATCGGACGCTGTTGAACTGCACCGCCAGCACCACCATCGCCAGGAACACCGCCAAGCCGAGGATGCCCAGGGCCATGCTCGTCAGGTCTTCCATGAGTCTGGCCTTGCCGCCGTAGTCGATCTCATAGCCGGGTGGAAGCTCGATCTTGCCGAGTTCGGCCTCGAGATCGCCGAGTGCCTTGCCGACGCTCGCACCCCAAGCGTCGGCCCGAACAACCACCTGTTTGATCTGGTCTTCGCGCACAATCTCCACCGGACCGGTTCCCTCAGTGACCGTCGCCAAGTCACGGAGCCGATAGTGTCTTCCATCCGTGGCGGCGATGACCAGGTTCTCCACGTCTCGTCTGTTCGAGATACGATCCTCTGGGATACGCAGACGGATGTTGTAGTGCTCCTCGCCTTCCTGGTAGCGAGTGGCCACCACGCCGTGGAGCAAGGCCCGCTGCGTGGTAGCCACGTCGAAGATCGAAACGCCGAGCTCGTGCGCCCTCGCCCGATCGACTTGCACGAGCAGCTCGGGTTTGGTCAGGTCCATGCCTAGATGCACGTTGGCGAGGCTCGGTTGCAATTGAGCGATGCGCACAATCCGGCCGGCGAAGGTGTAGAGCTTTTCGAGGTTCGGGCCGCGCACCTGGATCTCCAGGTCTGACTCGCCCATCTTACGGATCCCCTTGATGCGCATCTTCTGCACCATCACATTGCCACCTAGTGGAGACATCTTGGACAAGGGCTTCTTGAGCTTCTGCATATACTCCTGGGTCGTAATCTCTCTCGCGTCGTTTGGAACCAGTTGGATGTCGATCTCACCTTCGTTCGCCACCTCGAAGGTATAAAGACCCCAGACCTTGCCTCCCACCAGAGTGAAAGCGCTGTCGATCACCGAGTCTCCGGCAAGATTCTGCTCGATGCGGCTCAATAGGCGATTCGTCTCCTCCACGGAAGTTCCGGTGGGAAGCTTGACCTTGACCATGACGCGCCCGTCGTCGATCTCGGGTAGGAACTCACTGCCCAGAGATGGGATAAGAAGTGCGGCGAGCACCACCACCGCGGCAAAAAGGGCGAACACCGCAAGGCGCCAGCGAAGCGCCTGGTTTACGAG
>Ga0180434_10002917_pt1 | contig 22155 bp, 35 predicted proteins | sample SS_ome_7_FD_132453 | JGI IMG/M metagenome (GOLD analysis project Ga0180434, IMG submission 132453) | Hypersaline lake sediment archaeal communities from the Salton Sea, California, USA - SS_1_D_2 metaG | ecosystem: Environmental > Aquatic > Non-marine Saline and Alkaline > Hypersaline >...
CCTCCAAGGCCTCGGCCTCGGCCTCGTCGACCCGCTCCCCGTACCACTCCTCCAGGTCCACGCCCTCGCCGCGCAGCAGCTCGCGGTTGTCCCACACCCAGGCGTGGTGCGTGTCCTCCACATCGTGCACCTCGCCGGACGGCGAGACCCACAGGGCCGTCCAGTAGCCCCTCTGCTGGCCGTAGTAGCCGGCGAGCATCGCCGACGCGGAGTGGTACCGGGACGCCGCGCGGTCGAACTCCACCGTCCAGCCATGCTCCGCCCCGATCCTCTCGGCCTCCGCCCTCGGGAAGCCGGGCGGGACATCGAGGACATCGCCCGGGAGCCCGGCGGCCTCCAGCATCCCGACCACCTCCGCGAGCCTCGACGGCGGGAAGTACACGTACGCGTCGGAGTGCCTGGAGTCGCTGTCGTCGCTGTCGGCGACGAAGTGCTCGATGCCCCTCGCCTCGGCGTCCCGGGCCATCGCTAGCTGCGCCGCGCGGGTCTCCTCGTACCTCTCGATGCGGGCGTCGTCGTCGCCCGTCCGCTCGGGCTCGTCCTTGTAGCCAGCCCCGAAGTCGTCGGCGCAGAGGCACTCCAGCCGGAGCTCCGGATCGCCCGCCGCCGCCCGGAGAAGCGACGAGGCGACGGCCGCCGCCTCCCGCAGGGACACGGTGCCGCCCCTCCGGGACAACCTGGTCTCCGGCCTGGGTTCGGCGGGTTCGCCCTCGACGCCCTCGACGGGCTCCCCGCCGGGGGGCGGGGGCGGGGGGAGGCCCAGGGCCCCCCTGGCCGCGGCGGCCAGGTTCGCGGTCACCGCCCAGCCGGGGGGCAGGTCCGCGGCGGCCGCGGCGGCCTCCCACCCGGCCGCCAGGTCGACGTAGACGAGGTCGTCGGAGTACAGGTCGCCGGAGCCGGCGGTCGGGATCCCGGCCGCGAGGAGCGACCCGACCAGCGCCCTCACCTTCGGGTTCACGGGCTCGAAGCTCCAGCACAGCGACCCGCCCCGCCTCACCTCGCCGCTCCGCCCGGCGATCAGCTCCGCCAGGCCGGGGGCGTCGGGCGAGGCCCCGGCCTCGTCGCAGGTGCCGTGGGCCCGCCGCCTGAGGACCGACCCGTCCGGTGCCCGCACGGTGAGCACATACCGCCCGCCCGCCAAAGCCATCGCCGCGTGCCACCTGCTCACCGCAGCTCCTCCCGCGAGAGGTGGGCACGGAGGAGCCGCCTGACATCGGGGCTCGCCCCGGCGAGCACGTCGGCGGGCGTCCCGGTATGGCACCCGTCCAGCGCGTCGGCAAGATCCCAATCCAGCTTGTCGAGCACCGTCGTCTCGGTGTTGTGCACCAGGTTCAGCAGGCCGCCCTGCCCGGCCATCTCGCGCGCGGCGTCCAAACCGGATGTCCGCCCCAGCCTCCCGGCCGCGCGAGCGATGTCGGCCCACCTGGTGTTGTGGACATCCTCCGGGGCGTACGACCTGTGCCTCTCGGACCTGAAGGTGGCGGTGTCGAACATCCTCGCCAGTTCGTCCGCCCCGGCGTCCGGCGCGGTCTCCAGCCACCCGGCCTGCTCCGGGTCGTGCCTGTCAGGGCGGCCGAGGTACTTCGCCACCTGCTGCCGGAGGAGCGGCAGGAACGCAGCGAGGAACTTGTCCCTGAGGTGGTCGCCCTCGAACGCGGCGAGCCGGGCGTCGTCGCCCAGGTCGGCGGGCAGGAGTGTGAGCGCGAACGCATCGTACACGTCCGACGGCCTGAGGCCGGACGCGCGAAGAAGCAGCCCGCTCGCGTGGTGGTACCTGGTCACACGAACGGGCCGCCCGTTAAGACAAAATCAACCCTTTGGGCGGGACGAAGGGCGCATAGGAAGGGCCGCCCCGCGAGGAGGCGGCCCGATCCCGGAGGGAAAAACGACCGAGGTCGCTTTCGTCCGGTTTGGTAATCTCGTGTGCGAGCGGCCTAGTAGTCGCTCGTGTGACTGTCGATGCCCGTCTGGTGCATCTCGTGATTCGCCGGGGCCGCGGTCGTGGCGCAGCCGAGGTTCGACATAACCAGACATGCGGCGACGGCTCCAATGACGATTCCCAGGAACAGCTTCTTCATTTCTCTTTCCTCCACGGTGGTGACACTCAGCGGTAACAACTCCGTCCCGCCCGACTATTCACACAATGGTATGCCCAGACCCCGCCCAGGTCAAGCGCCTTTCCCGATTTTCAGCGGCACCAGCGGTCTCGCACGATAAGTGGCGCCGGAAAGATGGCATGACGGCAATTCCCGGACCGTTCACCGACGAAGTGGTTTTTCCCGCTGGACTCGCCGGGCGAACAAGCATAAAATGGGTGTAGGAAAAGGAGCTCGGCACATGGCCGTATTCGACGAAACAGACTCCGACAAACTACGGGCTTGGTCCGATTACCTGTCCGACGGCGGACTAAACCGCCCAGTGGACGCGATACCTTTCGACCTCATCGATCTGGAGGAAGCGAGCCTGGAGCTGGCCGAGTTCCTCGGCGGGGTACTCACGCTGGCCGTGCTGTCCGGCCCAAAGAAGGCCGCATGGGCCGTGGAGGGCTTCCTTGGCGACGATCCATCGTTCGGGGAGGGTGCGGAGGACGGGGTGATGCGGGCGATGGATGCACTCCCCCTATCGGACGCCCTGGATCGACTGAACGCCACCGACGACATGCTGACGAATTCTGCGGCTCTCGTGGGCCTACTCGCAATGTGGCACAACGGGACGGCGAGGCCGGTGGAGCCGCACCAAACCCTCCGCAAGATGATCCTGGAGCCCCACGGGAGCCAGTGGGATCTCAGCCAACCAGAGGATTGATCTCAGCCAACCAACCCAACCAACCTCGACTAATCCGTGTCGTCGTCGCTGATGATGCTGACGCTGAAGTACTCGGCACCGGACTCGGTGTTGGCGGTGAACTCCTCCCGGTCGTCGTTGCTACCGACCCCGAGTTTCATTTGCCGGGCAAGCGACGCTATCAGCCTGATGGCCTCCTTCCGCGTCACCCCCACCATCTGGCCTGGCAGGCTCATGCCCTTGTCCGAATCTCTTTCCCACCTGGATATTCTCACGGCGCCTCCGTTTCACACATCTCCGGCCGACTCGATCTTCTCGTCCTCGTAAGGGTCTATCATGCGCCTGCGGAACTCCGCCTTCGCCAAGCCGATCGCGCCGTTGACCGCGTGATCGCATCCGGTCCGGACACCCTGCTGCGCCATCCGGGCCCTGACCCAATGGCGGAAATCGTCGTGCGCGAAATCAATCGCGCTGTAGACGGCGTTCATGCGGGCGTACCGCCGCACACCCCGGCCACCATGGCCACACAGACCCCACATGATGCGGGAGAGGGCATAATTCAGTCGCCCGGCGATCTCGTCGGGGTCGCCCGCCGCGACCAGCAACTCGACCAGTGAATCAGCCTTGTGCCGCGACGAATCAGTGGGCTGGCCGATGCAGACCCCCTGCGCGACCCGCAGGATGACCTCCCTCAGCGTGTTGGCCACCATGTCATTGTGGCTAAAATCGCCGTCCAGCAACGGATCCACGATCGCGTCTATCTCCGGCCTCTGCTCCTGTGGTATGTAAGGCATCGTCACGCCCCCTCGCCGACCGGGCCCCTCAGCCCGGCCAGGAACCTGTTCGCCCCGCTCAACTGCGGCGGGCGGGGCTCCACCTCCTCGAAGTACCGCTCCGGCAAACCGAGCGCGTCCTCGGCCTCCGCCCTCTCGGCGGGTCCGAGGCTGCGGAACTGCTCCTCCATCTCCCAGTCGAGACCAGCCACGTCCTCGGCCAACCCCAGCAGGGCATGCAGCCACTCCGCTTTGTCCACCGTCGCCGTGCCGAGCGTGTCACCCTCCTCATCGGAGCCAACCGCGTCCAGCACGAGCCGCCTCACCTCGCAGGGCGGCTCCTCGCCACCCGGGAAGACCACGGCGATCGACTCCATGGCGGCGGAGATCTCCTCCTCCACCGTGAGGACGACCCGCATGATGGCGGCATGCAGCATGCGATCCGCCACGGAGTTGCGCCACCCGACGGTCGCCTTGCCCATCGCAAACCGCACGCCCTCGGCCAGGGCGAACCGCTCCGCCGCCGCCAGCTCCCCCTCAAGTTCCAGCCTCGCGGCGCCCATGGACACCAACGCAGCGGTGGCTTCCTCTCTTGTGAGATTCGCTCGCATGACACATTGTATGCACGAGGCGGCGGCGCGGCAAGGGCAGGCGCCGCCGGAAACCGTCAAACACCGTCCGGATAATAGCCCGTCGTCGGCACGGAGTTCGTATAACTGATCGTCGCCGCGACGCGCTCCGGATAGTCGGCGGAATAGTGGCCGTTGTATGTCCGGCCATACGCAGGCACGACATCCGGATAGTCGAGCAATCGGGCGGGGGCATCCCTGAAAATCGCGTCGGCATCCCGGAAAATCGCGTCCTCGGCAGCCAGCCGGCGCACGATATCCTGAACGCCGGCAACTAGCTTCTCGACAGCGGCGTAAACTTGCAGGCGGCCGTCCACCACCTCCCTGTCGTGCACGAAAGCATCGCAGGACCACTCCTCCTGTCTGCGGGGCGGGCGAACATAGGCGGCGAACCGCCAACACCGCAGCCCCTTTTGGTGGCTGGTCACGATATCGAACGTCCACCCGAGCGGCAGGGTAGCGGCGACGGACGCTTTGATTGTGGCCTCGACGGCGACCACAGCGGCGGGCATGTCCTTCCTCCGGATCAGGGTCATGCCGCGGCGTTGCACAGGCGCTCTTCGGCGCTTCTGGGGCGGAGCGGGGCGGGGACGCCCCGCCATAATGGCCAGGACGCCGGACACCGCTCGCGCAGGCCGAGTGGTGGCGGCGGCGGCCGACGCCGCCAGACCCGACATCGCTCTCGCCAGGTTAGCCATCGACGGGCTCCCTCCAAACGGGGCCGTCGTAATCCTCGGGAAACGAGTCGAACACGAAGGTGTCGGCGTCTCCGGGCGAGGTCGCGGACTGCGCCTCGCCGAACTCCCGGAGGAAATCCAGCATGGCCTGGGGGCAAGCCGTGGTCTCCGCCTCGCCATCGACAGCCAAACACTCGCAATCCGTCAGCTTGTTCAGCAGCCTCACCTTCCCGCGGCCTTGGCACCACCTGCATGTGGGATCAGCCCCCATCTCTCTCACCGCCTCCTCTCTGAAGCCCCCGAAGTATCTCGCCCTGCAACCGCGAGAACTCGTCGATCGTGTACTCGCTCCTGTCCGTCGCGAACCGCGTCGTTCTGGACAGGGCCATCTTCCTGAGGGTGTGGTGCGGATCGAGGCACCGGAGCATCCCGGCTTGCCACAGGGCGAGCGCCGTGAAGCAGCCCTCGGAGCCGGCGGCGGCGTCCCGGCCGCACGCGGACGCCAGCTCCTGGAGGGGGCCGATCTCGCTGGCCGTCATCACGGAGAGCGCCTCCACATCGCCGTCGGCTCTCCGGACAATCTGCTCCATCTTCGCCAGGAGCTCGGTCGACTCCGGGCCACGGTCGTGCGCCGCCAAGCAGATGGCCGCACTGATTACCGAGGCCGTCACGGCATCGACCAGCTTACCGCCGACGCCCATGCCCCCGAGCAGGGAGAAATGGACGGAGTCTATCGGCCTGTCCAGTCCGCCAGCGTACAGGTACGCGGCCCAGCCCGTGAACACATGCGGATCCGGCGCCCCCACGAGATCCACCCACTCCTCACCCTCGGGGAAGACATACGTGGCCATCGCGGTTCCGAGCGTCTCCATCGGAGCCGGCGTGCCACCAGCGCCGGGAAAGGTCATCGTCCACACCGCGCCGTCCCGCACCATGTCCTCCACCGCGAGCCCGGGCGGGGGCTCGGCGGAGCCGGCGCGCTGAAGCGTCATCGCCGTGAGGCAACCCATGCCTCGCAGCACCATGCCCCGATCGGCACCAGCCCACTTGGCGAGGCCGGCCGCGAGGGGCACGGTGCGCGCCACCGGAGCCGTGGACTCGGTCTGGGCCGATGTCTTGGCGCACAGCGACAGCACCGTGCGGGCGGCCTCCGGGCGGCCGGCCACATGGATGGCGATCGCTACGCCGATCAGCGCAACCACCTCAGCCGTGACCCTGTCCTCCAGGTCTAGCAGTTCTCCGGGGGCGTCGGCTGGCGGGCGGGCCAGCCCGCCGCGGGCGACATAATCGGCCCACGCCGCCAAAACCACGGCGGCGTTCCTCCCGTATTCCCTGTCCTTTTCGATGTCCACGACACATTATACGCAGGGGCCTTATCGGGCGGCACGCTTTTCCGTAGGCACGCGGCCCGGCGCGCAGCCCATGCCCGGAAGGAGAACCGCGATGAGGGACTGCGACTACTGCGGGGAACGGTGCTGGGCCGAGGTGCCGGACGGAACGCCGGGGCACATCCTGGACGCGATCGCCGGCAGGGGGGCGGAAGAGGAGCCGGGGCGGAGGCCGATAATGCCGACCTGCGATGGCGGCCAGGAGGCGAGTCGGAACCGATCGGGCTGGAGCCACACCGATATCGTATTGGAAGTACAGTGGGCGGAGGCGGAGACGGAACCCGACCGAGGGCATTTGGTCAGGTTCGACACCGACGCGGAGGCCATCGAGATGGTCGAGGACTGCCTCGGGAGATGGCCCGAGGCGAACGACCAGGGATCGCGGAACGGAATCCGGTGCCTGCTGGCGGATGCCCGCGAGCATCTGGCCGGGAGGCCGGACTTACTCGCCATGGTAGACGAAATCATAGACTGGGACTTAGAGGAACAATGGGGGCAAGCGGCCTCCGAGCCGAGGAGATAACCATGCCGAACATGGACGTATGGGCTGCGATGCGTTCGCGGGCGCCCGGAAAAGAAGCCATCGCAATATCGGCCGTGTCACAACAAGGCGGCGGGCTGGCCGAGAGGAAGGCGCTGGTGGTGGTCGTGGGCAAACCGGGCACAGGCGAGGAGAACCAGGGGCGCCTGTTGAGCCTCGCCGACTTGCGGTTGGCGGTGGCAGAGAGCCTGAGCCCGACTGCGAAAGCCGGGGGCAGCGATACGACGGTAACGATGACCGATGTCCTGGAGGGATACAACACTAGCGCCGAACTGCCGGTCCTCTTCATAGAAGATGCCGATGGCGAGGAATCGCTGTCGATGTTCCTCTACGGACTATAATCTGGCATGCTAACCGATGTGGATCGGGCGCACAAACACGCCAGCAAACACAGGGGCGAGGTCCTCGCCAGCCGCATCTGCGGCTGCTTCTACTGCCTCGGAACATTCCCGCCCTGGGACATAACGGAATGGGTGGACGATAGCGAGACCGCCCTCTGTCCGAAATGCGGCATCGACTCCGTGCTGGGCTCGAAGTCAGGTTGCCCTGTGGACGACCGCAAGTTCATGGAACGGATGTACGAGAGGTGGTTCTCCTGCACTCGGGTCAGAAAGCCCTAGGCACGCCTTCGCCCATCTCGTCGATGAAACCACCCAGCAGCTCTTTGTACCTGTCCGGGGTGGCGCCATACAAGCCGTAAATCCATTCAGCGCCGCGCTTGCCGTGCCACCGCCGCTCGGCGCACAGCCTCGACACCATCCAAATGTGACACCAGTACCCGCCGTAGTAGCGGAACCCCCAGTCTAGCTCCCCTGGGAAGTGGCAGTGCGTATACCGCCAGCCGTCGTACTGTCTGCCGGTCTTGATGATGCGCACCGTAATCATCTCGCCGCAGTCGGCGCGAACAGGCGAAAATCCGCCGAACCGCAAGCCGTGCCTGGGGTGCTTGAGCGACTCGAACTCGGCCATGTCGAACATCATGCAGGACGGGTGGACATACTCCCCCCACTTGTTCCTCTTCCCGGAGGCGCCCTCAATCACGCCGGACGCGCTGGCGCCGGCGTCAATCCTGGACTTCAGGTCGTCCAGCCAGCCGTCCGCTATGGGGAACGAGTCCATGTCGAAACACACGAAGTATCGGGTCTCGCACCTGGACATCAGCTCATCCAGGGCGTTAGGGTGCCCGATATTGCGCGAGAAATACAACCGCGTCCCGGGCCAAGCGTCGGCCAGGTCGCGGCAGTAATCCTTTACGGCTTTCGACGAGCCGTTCACCCACAGCGCCAAGCGGAGATCCTCGTCCCGCGTGTGCTGCGCGAGCCTGCGCATCGACAAATCCAGGACGGCGGTGTCCTCGGCGAACACAACCATGTTGAGCGTCGCGTCCAAAGGCTAGCCCTCGACAATTCGCGGCCTGGCGACCTTCCCGTCGTCCGTCACAACCACATCCCGCGCGCCCCGCGGTACGCGCAGCGTGTGCGGGCAGGGCCCGGAGCCGGAGTCACGCCACACCGTCCCGTCCGGCATCACGGCGGTGGCCTGCCAGCATATCGGCGCGCCGTAGTGCTCGTCGTACTGGTCGAGCCCCTCGCCGAACGTCTCGCCGAGGTCGTACAGGTTCGCCAGTTCCTCGCTTGCGAACAGGTCGTGGCCCGACCAGACGGCCACTTCGTCGATGGTAATTGCTGCTTCGCCGGTGTTCGGCCTGGTGAGCTGCACGTAATGTGCGCGCGTGCGTGCCGCTCGCCACGGTCGTGGTGTTCGCCAGGCCCTCGTCCGTCCAGCCCGCGCCGTCGAAACTGGTGCGGATGCGCCACTGACCCGACGGCTGCTCTGTCCTGAGATCCACCACGACGAAATGCCAGCCCGCCCCATCGGCCGGAGGGCTGGTGATGAAGCGGTTGCTGCCACTGAACTGCCCGTTGGGGTTCCACATCACATCGTACAGCGAGCCCTGCTTGTTGATGTAGATGTTGCTGCCGGTGGACCACCCGGTTCCGGAGTCGGCGCCGCCGTATCCGAGGAAGATGGACTTGCTGCCCCCCGCCGTGAAGTAGTTCTCCACCCAGAAGGCCATGGCCACCGCCGTCTCGCCGTCGAATCCGCCGGGGTACGAAGGGGTGGCGGGGTTGTATGTGGCCCGGCCCAGCGTCGTCCCGGTGCCGTCCCCGACTTGCAGCCCGCCGCCAACCTTGCCGCCGGGCACGAAGCTCCCATCATCGCCCAGCGACCACGCGAGATTCTGCAACGACTCGGTGGAATCGTCCATCGGATGATAGTAATGCACCTTCTCGTGTTGCAACAATCCCATTGTTACCCCTCCAGAACGCGGGGGGCGACCCGCTTCCCGTCATCCGTCACCACCACATCCGACGCCCCCCTGGGCACCCGAATCGACGCCGGGCACGGTCCGGAGCCGGAGTCCCTCCACACGGTCCCGTCGGGCATCACGGCGGTGGCCTGCCAGCATATCGGCGCACCGTAGTGCTCGTCGTACTGGTCGAGCCCCTCGCCGAACGTCTCGCCGAGGTCGTACAGGTTCGCCAGTTCCTCGCTCGTGAACAGGTCGTGGCCCGACCAGACGGCCACCTCGTCCAGCCTGACCTCGGGCGCCCCGGAGGCCCTCACGGCCTGCACAAAAGTGCGGTTGTCGGAGTCCGGCACCAGCCCGGAGGTGAAGAGCCCCTCGTCCGTGAACGGGGCTCCATCGAAGCTCGTGCGCAACCGCCAGTTGGTCTCGAGCGTCAGGTCCAGCACCACGAAATGCCAGCCGCCGTCCGTCGGCGCGCCCGTCACCGACTTCCCGGCGCTCAACCCGGTCCATGTGCCGTAGAACGTCAGGTTACCGCTTGAGTTACGGAGCTTGAATCCGTTGCGGAGCCCGTTGATGTCGTCCCCGCTCCCGAAGCCCACATCCATCTGGTGGTTGTCGTAGTCCGGGTCGAACAGGCCGCTGGTCCAGAACGCGCACGCGAAGTGCGTCGATCCGTTCAGATCCCCGTACGCGGACGCGGGCGAGTATGTCAGCCGCGCCTGCGACGGCGTCGACACGGTGCGGATCGCGTCGCCGACCTTGCCGGCGGCGAAGTCGTAGCCGCCGCCCGGGCCGCTCCAGGACAGCGACTTGGTCGCCTCGACTACGCTGTCGAGCGGATGGTAGTACAGCGCCTTGTCGCCATGCAGCATGCCCATGTTTCGCCCCGCTTTCCACGGAACGCGCCGCCGGCAAAAGAATACCAACCTAGAATGGGGTATGGAGGAGCCAAGGATCACGAAAACGGAGGAAGTCGGGGACGGCAGGTGGATGTCGATCCGCCGCGCGTGGTGGATCTCCGACGGGCACCGGGGCATGAGGGAGTGGTCGCACTCCAAAATGCGGGCCGCGTGCGCCGTGCCGCGAACCCGCGACGGCCGTTGGGTGCTCACGAGGGAATGGCGGGCGCCGCTGGGCACCTGGTGCGTGCAATTCCCCGGGGGCATGCTGGACGACGGGGAGGATCCCATGGACGCCGCCGCCAGGGAGTGCTGGGAGGAGACCGGCCACCGGGTCATGTCCATCGAATCCGACGGGCTCCAACCCATGGCCCTCAGTCCCGGCTTCTCGGACGAGCTGGTGTGGTTCTTCCGCTGCACGGTGGAGAACGAGCCGGACGGCGGGAAACCCTGTCCGGACGAGCCAATGACGGTGCACACGGTGGCTCCGGACGACCTGTCGGGCTTCCTTCGCGACGCGAGAAGTAGGGGCGAATACGTGTGCTCGTGGCTCCTCCTCGCCACAACCGCCTTATGAAGTTCGCACCAGCGGGGCGTTCGCATGGCAACGCACCCGGCGGACATCACCGCAGACCACAGGCTCAGTTCGATGGAGGTGCTGGCGTACGCCGCAGCATACCTCGCGGACAACGACGACGCGTTCCCGGGGGTGGACCCGGGCAGCAGATCCGCGTATGTCCTCCGCGCGGCGGCCATCTACCAGGCCAACCTCCTGTCCCGGTACGAGGACATCGGCACGCCCCACCCGCAAGGCAGCGCGGAGCACGCGCAGCGATGGGAGGGGCGGCGGGACTCCTGGATCGCGGTGCCCACAAGCCCCACTTACCGGACGTACCACATGGCCAACGGGACGCTGGGGTGGCCCGTCCTGACGGAAGAGATGGACGCCGGCAGGCCCATGGTCTTCCTGGTGGACACGGACGCGGACGGGGTGACGGACCACTTTGTGACGGTGATCGGCTACCGCGACGACCCGCGACGACAGTACGCCTGCCTCGACACATGGGACACGGCAATACACTGGTATGACTTCGCCGAAATCTCACCGGGACGACCGTGGGGCGTGTGGGGCGGATGGGCGTTCGTCATCGGCGGCGGGTCGCTGGCGGCGCAGGGGATGTCCTCCGGGCCGCCGCCGCCCGACGCACAAAGCCGCACCGGGCCGAACCCACCCGACCGCCCGGCCGAATCACAGGGCGGCGCCGGGACAATCATAGGGGGGGTGACGGCCCACCTGTGGAGGCACGGGTGCGGGCCGACGGCGCTCGGCATGGTGGTCGGGCACTGGGCGGCAAACGGCTTCCCGCACCTGAACCCCGGGGACATGCGGCAGGCAATCGCCACCGGGGACGGGCCGGGGACACACTACCGCGACTACGCCGAACCGCTCGACTACTGGCCATCCCTCCTGGCCGACAAGTCCGAATCCGGCGGTGCGCACGCGCACGACTGTCTGGCGGACTTCATGCGGTGCTCATGGAGCGGCAGGGACAACCGCTATGGATGGAGCTGGGCCAGCGACATGGGCCCGGCCTTCGTGGCGTACGCGAACATGCGGGAGAACCAGATCCCGTTGTGAAGTCTTTCTAGTTAGGCCGGAGGCATGAACTGGTGGAAATGGTCAAGGGAGTTCAGTCGCCTCGCACAGACGGTGGCTGAACCGCCCGCACCTCCCGGAAACTATCGCGGGGAGCACCGGGCGCCGACCCGCCAGGACGCGGCAGGCGGGGGCGGGTCGCCGCTGCACGATCTCTCCGGCACCTATCCGGACGACATCTACGGGCCAAACGGGGCGACCTACTACGGGGACGGCCACACGTACGATCGCGACGCGGTGGCAATCCTGCGGGCCGTCCGCGGCAAGCCGAAAGCGCGGGTCAAGGTGTACCGGGCCGTCCCAAAGGCGACGGACAGGCAGGGGGAGATCGCCGACATCGAACGGCGGAAAAGGGAGGTGATGAGGCGGGGCAAAATACCTCGCGACGTCACGGGGTTCACCAGCTCGTCCGACTACTACGAACACCTGTGCGACGAGTTGGACAGGCTGACGGCCCTGCCGGACGAAGAGCCGGCGGCGAAGATGAAAATCGAGCCGGGGAACTGGGTCACCATAAGCCGGGCGTACGCCAAGGAGCATGGGGAATCGAACCTGGGCGGCAAGTACAGGATCATCAGCAAGACGGTTCACGCCGGGGAGCTATTCACGGACGGCGACTCCCTGCACGAGCAGGGGTACGACCCGTTCGCCTCACGACCGTAACTCGCGAACGCGGGCATCCAGGTCGCCAATGCAGCCCGCGTCGTAGAGAGCCTTCAGCTCGCCCCAGCGATCCGCAATCGGCCTCCACTCCCGGCACGCGTCGCCGACCTCGTGCATCCTGGCCTCCCATTCGGGAATCAGGTCGATCAGCCGCGCGCACCTGCCGAAGTCGTCGGCGTCCCACGGCGCCCTCCACCCCCATGTGGGGCACGGCGGGCGCCCCCGGAGGACATCGTGTATCGTCTGGCTGGATATCCCGGTGTCGTTCCCGGCGAGCCACATATCCGCCCGCCCCACGACGCAGTCGAGGCACGGCTGGCTCGTGGTCGCCAGCGTGACCATGCCCGTGTCCTTGCAATACCTGCACTTGGCATGTGTCGCGGTCATGACGTCCTTAGTCCCCCCTTGAAATGATAGTGCTCGAACTCCGCGTCGTGCCTGCTGCACATCGCCTCCCACCACTCGAAGGTCGATGTGCTCATCAGGAGCGTGCATGACGGCACCCTGTCAAGCGTTCGCACGGCGAGCCTCCCTGTCCTTCCGCAGCCTCTGCCGCAGGGTCACGTCGTCCAGCCTCCGCTTCAACTCGGTGACTGGTGGCCATACAAGGTTCTTCAGGAAGCATGTGACGGCCGACCTCAACAGGCCCTGCGACACTGGATCCCTCACCGCGTCGCCGATCTCCGCCCAGTTGCCCTCCAGCGTCAATGTGAGCGGATTGCGCCGCCTGCGCGTCGCGCCGCCGTGCTTCTTCCTCTGCCTCTTGTTCATATCCACCCCTGCAACCACGCGAGCCCGGCCAGGGACCCGGCGAATATCGCCGGCCCCGACCGGCTGTCGTACGCGCCCGCCTCCCCCACGGCCCCGAAGGCGGCGATGGCGGCCGCCAGCAGGCAGAGGGCGCTGAGCGCCGTGTTCAGATTCGCCGCCACCTCGGCCAGCAACTACCCGATCCTCTCGGCCAGCGCGCGGCGCAGCTTGCTCAGGAACTGCCCCCCGCACGACTCGGTGTCGTCGACGACCGTGGCAATCTCGATCAGCTCGCCGATCCCGGCGATCCCCGAGCACACCAACGTCACGGTGCCCGCGTGCTCTGACACCGAGACGGAGCTACACCCGTGCAGCCTGTCCCTCAGGTGCCCGCCGATGCCCTCCGCGCAGTGCACGAAACAAAAGCTGTCGCCCCTCAAACTCTCGTCTCTCAACATGACATTCCTCTCATTCCTCGGATTCCTGTTTGCTCTCGCCCGCCGGACACCCGCCGGGGAAACTGTCGAACCATTGTACCTCCGGAACCGCGCCATGGCAAGGCGGGAGCCGGATCACACGTTATCGCTCGTCGGCAAACAGCCGCCGTATGCGTGGCCTTCGCCACACCGGGTCCACCCCTCCCACTCGCAGATCGCGTCCGCGAGGCGGTCGAGGGTGATGTCGGGAGTCCCGAACGCCTGCACCCCGTCCTTTCCGTGAATTTCGATTCGCATTGTCCAGTGCGGCCGTGCCGCCTCCAAATCTCTACCACACACCTACATCAATCACCACATACTCGTCGTAGCAGTCGACGCACGGATCGTAGACGGGCGGGTAGATCGGCGGTGTCGGCACATAAACGGGGTTGCTCCCGCCTAAGATGACCTTCAGCTCGTCGACACACCCGACGCACCCGACTCCGATGGCGAGCACAAGAATCGCTACACTCAGACGTCGTCTAAACAACATGGTTTGTTCCCCTTTTGAAAGCCCAGGTTCGTGACACTACTTGAGGGTCACCTTCGGCACGGTGAGTTGCAGAAGCAGATCAATCTGCTCGGTGTCGCCGCCGCACAGCTTCGCCGCCATGTCCACGACGCCCTTCCTGCTCGTGCGCCCGGACGGGATAAAGAGGCCCCTCAGTTCCTCGGCGGTCAACCCGGCCTGCAACACCTCCCGGATTTTCGCGAAAAGCTCGGGATCGTCGACCTTATCCGGGTTGAGGGTGAAGGTCTTGCTGGTCTCGACGAGATCATCGTCGACGGTCTCCGACCCGAACATGCCGCACAGCGTCTCGTACGCTTCATCGTCCACCTTGACCGTTTTGTCCTGGTAATAGGTGGTGACGACCGCGTCATCGGCTCCGGCCAGCTTCTGGCTCTTCGGTCTGGAGCCTTTCTCGGCAAACAGACCAAGCAGGACACGTTTGGCGTAAGCCATCACGCTCCCGGCGGCGGCCTTCTCGGCTGCCTCGGCTGCCTTCCTCGCGGCCTTGGCCTTGGTGAATGCCGCGATATCCGCCGCGATGTCGCCGAGCTCGTCGTCGTCGGTCGGGGCGACATGCACATTGTCGCCAGCGGGCGCCTTCTTGGCGCCAGCGGGGGGGGCGGCGAACGGATCGACTGGGGCCTCGCCGACGCTCGGGCGGGCGGTCGCCTTCGCCTTCACCTTGCCCTTGGTATTGGTCTTGCCCTTGGTATTGGTCTTGGTCTTGCCCTTGGTTCCGGTATTGGTCTTGGTCGCCATTTCATTCTCTCCCGTTCTGTTGTTCCTGTCCCTTACGCCTGTACCCTGCCGCGCGGAGGGGGCGCCTACGGAAATGCGCCGGATTCCAGGGGCCGATAATGGCCAGCCTACAGCCGCACCTCGCCCTTGTACGAGACCTCGTCGACCACATAGCACCACTTGACCCCCACGCCGTCGTGGACCCCGGGTCTGCCGTAGTCCTGGGTGAGGAGCTCCTCTACCTTCGCGTGGCAGGCCGGGAGCCCCCGATCGCCGCAGATCAGGTCGTACTCCAGGGTTCTCGTCGTCGGGCTGGCCTTGTCCTCGCTCCCGCCCTGGCTCGGATACCACCGCTGGCTGCTGACCCGCAGCCGGACCAGATACCGATAACCGGTTCTCGTCTCTGTCGTCTCTGTGTCCATAATCATCCCCTTCGCGGCTCCACGGCGGGAGCCGCCCACTGATTCTCCAAATCCTGCCCCAGCACCCCGTCCACGCTGGCGAGGAGGCCGTCCGGCAGGTCCATATCGGACAGCCTAGGCCTGATCGCCGCCAGGGACAAGCGGATGTCCCCCGGGTCGCCGCCGCTCCACCAGGCGGAGAGGCAGTCGATCGCCGCCGCCAGGGTGTCCTCGTCCGATCCGCTTCTGGGCCTTATCGTTGCCATGTGTCCCCCCTGCGGCCGGCGCCGGGCGCCTACGGAAAAACGGCCAAGCTAGAATCGGACATGGAGACCCCCGAAGACTTGGGCGCGAAGCTGCTGGACTGGTGCGACTACCTGGACGCGGGCGGCCTGGACCGTCCGATAGACGCGATACCGTTCGACCTCATGCGGTGCCACGACGACGCGGTGGCCGAGCACGCCGCCCTGGTTCTGGCCGTGGCGTCCGTGGCGGGGGCGGACACCGCCCGTGCCGTGGTCGAGTCGTTCGTGTCCGGCGGGGGCCCGACGGACGTGGACGGCGACCTGGACGAGAGCTCGGTGGCCGGGGCCGTGGTGCTCGCGTCGCTCCTGTCGCTTTGGGCGGAGGGGATGGCCGCGCCGACCGAGCCGGCCATGACGCTCCGCAAGGCGCTCGTGACGCAGGATGGAGCCTGGGAGGTGGCGGACGACGATCCGCCCGACGACGCGTCAGCCCCCGAATAGCGAGGACAGGCCCTGCTGGAACAGCGAGCCCAACAGGCTCTGGAGCGTCCCGAACAGCATGCTCAAGAAGTAGTCTAGCATTTCCGTCCCTCCTGATACGGCGCGGATCCGGCGCAGTCAAGCGGAATCCCGCGGGAGCGGTTATCGGGGGCGCCAACCGACATCCGCATGCCGATATTGTTTTGAACTGCGGCTGGAACGCGGCAACCCGAAAACCGAGGAGGTGAGAGCATGGGTCTGTTCCAGGAAAGCAAAGTGATTTTCTACCATCCGCTCAACGACGCGGACGAGTACATCAAGTCCAAGACCTGGACTGGCACCACCCAGTTCGGGGCGGCCAAGGTGTCGAACGGCCTGCAAGCGGTCCCGGCCACCAGCCCGACCTTCGGGGGTGTGAAGCAGTTCTACAGCTCCGCGGCGCACGAGGACATGGCGATCGCCGGGCTGTCGTCGGACAAGTTCGTGGTCGTGTGGTCGAACGACACCGGGACCCGGCAGGGACGGTCCCGGGTCGGCACCGTCAGTGGGACGGACGTCACATGGGGCTCCGAGGCCTTCTACAGGTCGTCCGGCGGGGGGAACATATACACCTTCTCCGTGACTCCCCTCGACTCGACCCATGTGGTGGTGGTCTACAACGACGGCGACGACAACAGCCACGGGACCGCGAAGGTCGGCACGATCAGCGGCCTGGACATAACATGGGGGCCGGAGGGCGAGTTCGACTCGTCCGCCAGCGCGATGGGCGTTGGCAGACAGGCGGATGTAGAGGCGCTCGACTCGACGCATGTAGTGGTCGCCTGGCGGCGCCAGAGCACCGAAGTCGGCATCTCCGCGGTCGGCACAATCAGCGGCACGGACATCACCTGGGGGGCGACGGAGACCTTCGAGACCGACAATCCGGTCGAGCTCGGGGTCGCCGTGCTGTCGTCCACCAAATTCGTCACGGTGTGCCGGGCCGCCAACGACGGCAACCACGGCAACGCCAGAGTGGGGACGGTGACCGGGACGACCATCTCGTACGGCTCGATCAAGACTTTCGAGTCCGGCGGGGCCATCAACCCGGCCACCGCGGCCCTCAGCGGCACGACCGTCGTCGTCGTGTTCCGGAGCGGCACCAGCAACGACTCCCGGGCAATCATCGGCACCGTGAGCGGCACGGACATCACCTTCGGGGCGGGGACGGCGTACATGGGCACCACGAGCAGCGGCTACTCGTGGGCCATCAAGCTGACGTCCACCAAGTTCATCGTGGCGTACCGCGACGGCGACGACAGCAACCACGGCACGACGAAGCTCGGCACGGTGTCCGGCACGGACATCACCTTCGGAGCCGAGTCGGAGTACCTGAGCGCCAACTCCGGCGGATCGAACATCGCGCCGCTCAGCGCGAGCCGATTCGTCATCGCGTTCCTGGACCACAGCGACTCGAGCCGCGGCAAGGTCAACGTCGGCGACGTGTCGCAGGCTTCCGACCTGGGCGGCACGTCGGCGGACTACGACGCCGCTGCGACCGCGACCAAGGTCGCGTTCTGCGGGTGGCTCAACCGCCCGTCAGGGTAAGCACGTGACCGACAAGGAGAACCTTGAGGGCCGCCCTCCGGGCGGCCCTTCCCCTGCGCGGACTTTGTTGAAGTCCTAATGGGAAACGCTCCGGCATGATACCGAAGCAAGCCAACGCGGTGTTCTACCACCCGCTGGACGACCTGGACGAATGGACGACGCAGCAGGCGTGGTTCGGGAGCCTGCCGCTGGGGATCGGGCAAATCGGCACAGGCGGCGGAAACGGGACATCGCTCGCCGGCGGCTCCGGCTACCCGACGGCCTCCGGCGCGGGCAGGGTGGCGTTCATGGCATGGGTCCGGAACCCGTCGCCCACAACCACAATCCCACCGACGACCACCGTCCCGCCCACTACCACGACGACCGTCGTCCCGCCAACCACCACCACCACCACCACCACCACCACCACCACCACGCTCCCGCCGACGACCACGCAGGTGACCGCCCAAGAGGCGTGGGACTCCCTCGACCCGACCCTGCTCGACGCGCTGGTGTGGGAGGCCCCGGGGGGCTCCGTCCAGGTCGGCTACCCGAACTGGGATCCGGGCATGCAAACCACCCTGCGGAGCGCGTTCGACCGGGCGTGGGAGGGGCAGCCCAGCCTCATAGCGGTCGATCCGGTGGCAAACCTGGCCAGCAACGCGGCCGAGGACGACACGTCTTGCAGCCAGTACATCTCGCCTGCCGACGCGACCGACCTGTTCACCGAGTACGCGGGCAACACCCTGGCCGTGGAGGCGGGCGGTCGCGTCCCGTGGTCGATCGTTGGCTACTCCCCGACGGAGCTGGCGACGCTGCTGGACAGCCGGCAGATGTTCGTCTGGCACGGCAGCGACGCCTCGGCGCCGGACAGCTACCGGATCAGGCACCTCATCACCACCGAGGACACGAGGGGCTGGTCCACGCCCGCCACCGCCGAGCACGCGTGGGGCTTCATGCAGGACAAGATCGGCGCCAGCAGGATCGAGACAATCGGCAGCGTGCTGGAGTGGTTCCGCGGGGCGGTGCACTTCTCCGGCAGCCACAGGTACGGCAACTGCGACGACCACTGGCAGTACCGGGGGTACGTGCCGGCCATCCGGGTCATCGAGGGGACGACCAAGACCAGCACCGGCTCCTTCCGGCACTACACCGCCGGCTGCCACGGCACATACGGCTTCCTGCGGTCGGTGCTGCGGTCGGTGAACATACCGGTCGGGCAGTACGCGGAGTCCGGCTTCGGGCACTCGCTCCCGCACTTCCTGGCGGACGACGTCTACATGAGCCACGGGGACGACCCCTACAACTCGTACTGCCGCTACGCGGACTACCCCGGCACGGCCCTGCTCGTGGACGCGGCGACGTTCGCCACCTGGTTCCCGAACGCGGACAAGTACTACAATGTCGGCCGGCAGGTCAGGGAGTGCGCGATACAGTACCTGCCGCTGTACCTGCTGAAAAACAGCAGCTCGGGCGGGAGCTCCGGGAACTACTGCTACGACATCAGCCAGGGGCTGTCCCATGAGGACGGGACGGTGAACGCCTACCTGAAGTTCTGGACGGCGACGGAGCTGGAGGCGATGGGGCTCTGGACGAACATGGACGCGAAGCTCGCCCTGCTGGGCGGCTGCGGCGCGATCTAGAGTTGCTTCTCCAACTGCCAGCACTCGATGTCGACGGGCGTTGACCTGCCGAAGATGACGATGTCCACGGTGGCCATGGCCTTCCTCTCGTCTATCCTCTCGACGACGCCCGTGTGGCCCGCGAAGCTCCCGGCCGACACCTCGACAAGGTCGCCCGGCTGGAAGTCGGGGCCCTGGACCCTCTTCTCCTTCTGGGCGGCGGCCTCCAGTATCGCGGCGGCCTCGGCCTCGGACACGGGCGTGGGCCTCCTCTCGCCGAGGAACCCCAGGGCGCCGGTGATCGACTTCACGGCGTACCACACCTCGTCCGTCACCTGGCCATCCGCCAGCTCAAGCTCCGCGAACACGTAGCCCGGATAGAGCTTCTTCTCTACCACCCTCGCGACGCCGGCCCGGACCTGCCTCTCGGCCAGCGTCGGCACCAGGACCCGGCCGACCCCGGCCAGGTCATCGCGGTTCGTGAGGGCCTTGGCGACGCGGGGCTCCATGTTCGTGGCGGTGCGCAGGATGCACCATGTCATCCCTGGCGCCACGACGGGCTGCTCGTCCTCGTGATCCTCGGTTTGGGTTTCTTCGAGGGGTTCCGGCGCGTGGGCGCTTTCCGGGGGTTCCGGCGCGTGGGCGCTACCTTCTTGTTCCGGCATGCATGTCTCCTCCTGAAAGGATTATATCAGGAGGTCGATGTCCGCTGGGGGGATTCGCCGGGCTTGTCCGGGCACGGCGGCGTCCCGACGGCCTTCCGCAGGCTCTCCACGGCCGCCCGATTGAGCTCAAGGAGGTCATCCAGCCGCTCCTTCGTCTCCTCCGACCGCTTCCGGTCGCCCTGCTCCTTGCTTGCGACGCGGACAAACGGCTTGCCGCCAGCGAACATCTCGCATATTTTGTGGTAACCGCTCATCACGCGATGGGACGGGCGGGTCAAACAATTTCAAATGAGGAGCTGGTGCAGGATCGGCACCATGACCTCGTGGTGCCCGGTGAGCTGTATCCCCCGGCCGGGCGGGCGACGCACGACATTCTGCGTCGGACGGTAGTGGCGGATCATGTCCATGTCGGCGGTGGTCATGCCGCCGAGGTCGGCGCCTCCGCGGATCGCGGCGGAGACCGCTTTCAGGAACACCTCGGGCAGGAGCGTGGCCGAGCCGAGGTTCACCCACACCCCGGCGGCCAACCGGGAGACGACGCCGCACGCCGCCCGGAAGTCAGCCAGGAGCGCCTTGCCGAGCGCCGCGCCGTCGAGGTCGGGGGAAAGGTGCACGGTGTCCGCCCCTATCGCGGCGTGCACCGTCGCGAGGCCCGGCTCCGCGGCGCAGAGCAAGCTGTGCTCCGCGTGCGGGGCATTCCGCCGCTCCAGCTCCCTGGACAGCCCCTCGCCCAAGCCGGATCCCCACGGTTCGCTGGCTCGGGCGGCGGCGTCGAACAGCTCCATCGTCTCGGACACCATGCCGAAATCGCCCCGGCCCAGCGTGTCTTCCACGTCCTCGCTGGTCTCGCCGTGCGTCGCGATCTCCGCGTCGTGTATCGCGGCCGCGCCGTTCATGGCCACATGCGTCACCACGCCGCGGTTCATCAGGTCGATGATGTACGGGGAGCATCCGGTCTTGACCACATGGCCGCCCATCGCGATGACCACCGGGGCACCGGCGTCGCGGGCCGCCCGAATCGCCTCGGCCAGCCTACGGAGTCCGTCGGCCGCGAGGAACCGCGGCATCGCGCCCACGACATCCCGCACGCTGGAACCCGGCGGCAGCACGCCGCCGAAGCCGCCGACGCTCACCTTGTGTTGCCTCTGCCGGATGGACTTCATGGCTCGTCATACCCGCTGCGGCCGCCGCCCTGCGTGCCGCTGGATTCCGGATCGGCCGCCGCGGCCGCCTCCCTCCGCCGCTTGGCCTCGAACTCGGCCTCCCTCTCGCGCTGTGCGGCGTCGGCCTCCTCCTGCCGCCTCTTGGCGCGCTTCCGCAGCCGCAGCGCCTCGACCGCCATCTTCTGCCCTGTTTTCCCCGGTCGCTCGGGTTTGCGCATGCCTCTCCCTTTCAGCCCGTCAGGCCGTCAATGACATCGTTGCGGTCCGGCCAGGCCCGGGGCTCGGGCCTGTCAATCCCCTCGCCCCGCAGTATGGCGGCCACCTCGTCCCCCGTCACGGTCTCGTACTCCAGCAGCGCCTCCGCGAGGGCCTCACACCGCTCCCGGTTCGGCGCGGAGCGGACAATCTCCATCGCGGCTTTCTCGGCCTCGTCAATCAGCTTCTTGACCTGCGCCTCGACCATCCGCGCGGTCTCCGGCGACACGGCCGAGCCCCACTGCGGCCCGCCCTCCCGCTGGCCGTAGTGGACGAAGCCCATCTCGTCGTCCATCCCCCACTCCTCCACCATCCGGCGGGCCAGCTCGGTGGCCTGGCGAATGTCCGACGACGCGCCGCTGCTGATATCCGAGAGGAACTCCTGCTCCGCCACGCGCCCCCCGAGGGCGACGCGGAGCATCGCCGTCGCGTACGCCCTGGTGAAGTACGTCCGATCCCTCTCGGGCAGGGAGAAGGTGGCGCCGCCGTACGGCCCGCGAGGGATGATGCTGACCTTGTGTATCGGGTCGGCGTGCTCGGACAACGCCTGCACGACGGCGTGGCCGGCCTCGTGGTACGCCGTCAGCCTCCTCTCCTCCTCCGTCGCCGCCCGGCTCTTCCTCGCCTTGCCCCACCGAACCTTGTCGCGAGCCTCCTCCAGATCCTCCTGCTCGATCCAGTCCTTCTTCCGCAGCGTGGCGATGAGGGCGGCCTCGTTGACGAGAGCCTCCAGCTCCGCGCCGCTGAACATCGGGGTGCCCCTCGCGATCCGCCGCCAGTCCACATCCGGCCCCAGCTTCACCCGCGACGCGTGCACCCTCAGTATCTCCCGCCGGCCGTCCATGTCCGGGGTCGGCACATGCACCTCCCTGTCGAACCTGCCGGGCCTCACCAGCGCCGGGTCGAGGATGTCCGCCCGGTTCGTCGCCGCCAGCACGATGACGCCGTCGTCGCTCTGGAA
>Ga0180434_10002918_pt1 | contig 22154 bp, 10 predicted proteins | sample SS_ome_7_FD_132453 | JGI IMG/M metagenome (GOLD analysis project Ga0180434, IMG submission 132453) | Hypersaline lake sediment archaeal communities from the Salton Sea, California, USA - SS_1_D_2 metaG | ecosystem: Environmental > Aquatic > Non-marine Saline and Alkaline > Hypersaline >...
CGCCCGGCTCCATCGGCATATCAATGGCCAGCGGAAACACCGTCGAATCGAAGAAGAGCTGCTCATTCTTGAAGCCGTACTGGCCCGTCGCTGCGTCGAAAATGCGCTTGGCCAGCTCGCACAGCTCGTCGACCGAGTACGAGCCGCTCGGCCCGGCGATGGGCAAGGAGGCCTTGGAGGTCACCACGGCAGTTGGATTCTGCCGGTCATGACCGCTCCGGCCAGCGCCAGCAGGGCTAAAACTAAGGTGAAGCCCAACAGCCGCATATTGCGGGCGCGCTTCGCAGCTCTGACCTGCGTCTTGAGCTCTTTTATCTGCCTCTGGGTCCGTTTTATGTTCATAGTATGCACCACAAAACAGCGTGCACGAACAGCGGATATCTACTTCTGCTCCTTCTGTAAAGTATAGAAAACAGGATGGCCGGGTACAAAACGGCGGCGGCAGTACAGGGCACATCGTGCGTCCTGCGTATTGCGTATCGCGTGGGCGCGGGCGGAGAATAAGCATAATTCGGCGTGGGAGCGAGCTTGACAATTTGGGGTAAATTCCTATAATATAAGCTGTACGAGATGGCCATTGTGCATCTGCGGGGTACGTGCCCTGCCGGGGCAACGCCGTTAAGCTCGAAACCTTGCAATGAGGAGATGTTATGACTCAAGGACCGCCACTGGATACGCAAATACAGCTCGACCACGAGCCGAAAATACACCGCTATTTCAAGGCGGCGATCAAGACGAACGCAAACGATTTGCACCTGAAGGTGGGCCAGCCGGCCAAATTGCGCCATCAGGGCGTACTGAAGAACACGACCGGCGAGCCGATGACCCAGGAAAAGCTCGAAGAGATGATCTACGAGATTCTGAGCCCCAGCCAGAAAGAGTTCTTCGAGCAGCACGGCACGCTGGACTTCGCGCATGAAATCGGCGATGAGCACCGCTTTCGCATCAATGTTTTTCGCCAGCGGGGCTTGATCAGTCTGGCCGCCCGGCGGGTCAGCGCGCACGTGCCGTCATTTGAGGCTCTGCATCTGCCGGCCGTCTTAGAGAAAATCTGCGAGACGGCCACGGGCCTGGTGCTGGTGGTGGGGCCTACGGGCTGCGGCAAGACGACAACGATAGCAGCTATGATAGACTATATCGATCGCACCCGCTCGTGCCACATCGTAACCGTGGAGGACCCGATTGAGTATCTGTTTAACGATCAGAAGGCGATTGTCTCACAACGGGAAATCGGTATCGATGTGCCCACCTATGAAGATGCACTGACATACCTGATGCGGCAGGACCCGGATGTGGTGTTCATCGGCGAGATGCGTGACGCCAAGACGGTGACGGCCGGGATGCGAGCGGCGGAGACCGGCCACTTGGTGTTCGGGACGATGCACTCGGCGAACGCTTCGCAGGCGGTGCACCGGCTCCTGGACTTGTTCGCGCAAAGCGAACGCAGCCTGGTGCGGCAGACGCTGAGTATCGGCATCCGCGCGATTATCAGTCAGGTTCTGCTGCCGAGCGTGAAGGAGGGTATAGACAGAGTGCCGGCAGTGGAGGTCCTTCTGGCGAATCCCGCGGTGCGCAAGCTGATTTCCGAAGAACGCGAAGGCGATCTTCCCAGCGTGATTCGAAGCTCGCAGCAAGAAGGGATGCAGCACCTGACGGATCACCTTTGCCGGCTGATTCAAGAGGGATTCGTGGACCCGAAGGATGCGTATCAATATGCGCCCAACAAGGATGAGTTGAAAATGGCGCTAAAGGGCATCCGAACGACCGCCGAAGGTATCTTATAAATATTGCGATGAGTACTTCATGGAGCAATCTATGCCAGATCTGACAATAGCGGCTATTGAGTACGGCGGTTATATATCGATCCTGAAGTTCATTGTTTTCCTGGCACTTTTCTTTGCGTGGCTACTGCTGGTTAGCTGGATATACCAGGACGCCAAGGGGGTGGGAGCAAAGGAGGCCGCGTGGACAGGGGTCGTCTTTGGCGCGGGAGCGGTCGGCGCGATTGTTTGGATGGTGGTTCCGATCTTCATCGTGGGGGTGCTTTTCTATGTGCTGGCGGTAGGAGGCACGGCACTGGCGTATGTGAAGCACCGCAATGCACGCGTGCTGGACTTCGACCGCGTACTGACCGCCGACCACATCAAGAGCGTATTTAGCCGCCAGGACAAAATGGAGGAGCTAAAGGGCTTTCTTTTTGTCACGGCGAACAAGAATGAGGTCCCGACGCCTGAGCCGAAAACGCCGGAATTCATCGGCTATAAGATTGCCTACGATGTGATTAGTGACGCCATCTGGCGAAGGGCCAACAGCATCGCGTTCATACCGGCATCACAAAGTTACAATGTCGTGTATAACGTGGACGGGGCTGCCCTGAAACAGCCGTCCATGCCGCGCGAACAAATGGATTATTTGGTTCGGTTTCTCAAGCAGCTCGGCGACCTTGACGTGAACGAGAAGCGCAAGCCCCAAACGAGCAGATTCAGGACCCGCCAAAACAAAGAGAATACGGATTGGGAAATCACGACGGCCGGCTCCACGGCGGGCGAGCAGATCAGGCTCAAGCAGGTGACGAAGGAAGGCGTTATTCGGCTGAACGAGATGGGGCTCATGCCCGATCAATTTGAGCCGCTCAATAAGTTTCGCGAGCTCCATCAAGGGCTGTTTTTGGTGACCGGGCCGAGAAAAAGCGGCATCACCACAACGCTGTATGCGCTGCTGCGCAATCACGATGCCTTTATCAATAGCATCAATACGCTGGAGAAGCGACCGACCGGTGACCTGCCCAATATCACGCAGAATGTTTTTAGCCCCAGTGACACCGGCACGACGACGTTCGCCAAGAAGTTGCAGATGGTGGTGCGGATGGGCCCGGACATCGTGGGCGTGGGTGACTGCGAGGACGCCGAAACCGCACAGATCGCGACCGCTGCCGCCGCAGACGGCAAAGTCGTTTATGTCAGCATGAATGCGGACAGCGTCGTTCAAGCCCTGGGCAAATGGATAAAGCTCGTCGGAAACAGAAAATCCATCGCAGACACACTTCTGGGCGTGAGCAATCAAAGGCTGCTGCGAAAGTTGTGCAGTGAATGCAAGCAGGCGTATGCACCAAACAAAGAACTGTTTCGCAAATACAATATTGCTGCAGAAAAGGTAAAGGCGCTGTATCGCGTCGGCAAAGTGGTCTACGACAAACGAGGCAAGCCCAGACCCTGCGAGAACTGTCAGGAAACGGGATATGTGGGCAGGACCGGCGTGTTCGAGATGATCATCATGAACGACGAGCTGCGAGAAGTGATCAGGAAATCGAAGTCGCTATCGGAAATGAGCTCGCAATTCCGACGCGCCAAAATGCTATATCTGCAGGAACAGGCGTTGCGAAAGGTCATCAATGGAACCACGGCCATAAACGAGATGCTCCGGGTGCTTACGCCCCGGAAAAAACAGAATGCAAAAAAGCCTTAGAGGAGCCAGCAAAGCTTGGTCCATTCGAAACACTTGTCATAATGTCAAAAAGTCGGAGATCGAACGATGCTCATAGCCAATATGGTCATACTACTTCTCATTGCCGCGTGTGCTGCGTACCAATTCCTCAAAGGCAATTTTGTGAAAGCGTTTGCGACGATCATCCTCGCTATTTGCGCGAGCATCATTGCCTTGAGCTATTTTGAAATGCTGGCCGGTCTGTTGGCGGGGCAGTCTGAATCTTTGGCTCCGTGGAGTCAGCTTATCAGTTTTGTGCTGCTGCTCGTTCTCAGTTTCGCGGTGCTGCAAACACTGCTCATGCAACTGGCACGTCAGCCCATCGATTTGGGACTTTGGCCGGAGCGTATTGGGCGGGTCGCATGCGGCATAATGCTTGGTCTTATCGCTTCGGGCATCCTTCTAACGGCGGTCGCCATGGCACCGTTGCCAAGTAAATATCCTTATCAGCGTTTTGCACCGAGAAACCTGAATCCCGATGACCCCGCAAAACCACTGTTTAACCCCGATGGTTTCGTGATGGGCTGGGTCGCCGTAGCCAGCAAAGGTAGCCTCGCCGGCAAAAAGAGCTTTGCCGTGATGCACCCAAGCTTCTTGAACGAATTGTTCTTGAATCGACTTGCGCCGGCCGCGGATGTATCGGCCCTGACCAGTTCTGCCGCGATCGACGTAGAGAGAGAGAAAGCAGTCTGGTACGCCCCCCAAGGCGTAGCAGACACCGAAGGTCAGCAAGTGCCGGCAAAGAGCGGCTACACATTGGTCATCGCGCGCATCGGCTTCCTGAAAAATGCGCTCAAGGACGCCGGGCAATTCACCCTTTCCCAGTTGAGACTTGTGTGCAAGCCAACCACCGGCCCGGCAAATCCCCTCGCTGGAAAAGGCGAGAACGTCTATCCAATCGGGTATATGAAGTCTCAGAATCAAGTGCAAAGAAAGAAACTAAGCGATCAGATAGGGATTCAACGAGACAAAGTGCAAGGTCGAGTACAGTGGATAGACTTCGCCTTTTACGTGCCGACGTATTCCGTCCCGGTGCTCGCACAATTTAAGCTGAATAACGCTGTGCGATTGCCGCCGCCTGTCCCGGCGGATGAGGCACCCGCACCCGTGTCTTTCACGGAATCATCCGTGAGTAGGAACGATACCACTACGAGGCGGCAGCCTTCAGGAGCCGACTCTGCGGAGTCAACCCGGCAGCGGGACTCTTCCCGACGCAGAAGAGGACTTAGCCCTCCGAGCAGGTCCATTCTGGGCGACGAGTTCGACGAGTAATAAGGGCTGGGCGAGTAATCCACATCGCTCGCTGTGGAGTCGTTGGCGTAGTGTGTCTCAATTGACCATCCGCAGCCGATCGCGTTTGTTGAGCCCGGCCATTATGTGGGAACGACGGAGTACCTGCAGTCGGTGCTATATGAATGAGTAGCAAGCCGCCTCTTACGCCCTCAGTTGCACAGAGCCATTCTCTCCAGGTCGAGCTCCATCAGGTGTTCAAGGTAAGTACTTAACTCTTCTTCAGAGAACCTATCGAGGAACTCCGGCTTGACACCTCTATTGATCTGGCAAATGCAGTCGATCAACTCCTTTTTGTCCATTGTTACCCATCCCTTAAGACGCAATTTGTACTTGCAGTAGAGTCCACGCCGACTTGCTCAGTATCGACCAAGAAGACTTTTTTTCTTTAGCCTGCCCTTTTGGCACCTGACAAAAGCCCCATAATGCGAACCACCAAATAGGTGAGTCGGTGGAACGCAACACACTATATGTAGGACAGAGGGTCCGCCGTTTCTATCACCTATACGAGATGTCCAATAAAATCACCTTCCCCGCTAACTCAGAGGAGTTGAAAAAAAGAACGTTTGGTTTCTTGTTTCTCTGCCTGACCGAAACAACGATGAGTTGCGCGTCAAAATTCTTGACAAAAACTCACCAATGCTGTATAATTAGGCTAAGTGTAACTGAGTGCCCTGTCCTAGTTCAAGTACAGGATGTGTTTGCCGTAAGAGCAGGAACCTTGATATACAGGGGCGCCGACCGTAACTGGCGCGGCCTGCTCTTGCAAACATCCGTTTCCACCACGGATGGGGGGCAAAGACTGATAGCAAGTGCAAAGGCACGTTTCGTACATTGACTATTCCCTGTAGTTTGTGGGGAGGTAAGACGTACCACACGATTACTTGGAGGAGGCTAAGATGCGGGGGATAAACCCAGGCACCCGTTTGATTCAGTTGCTACTGTTGGCAGTGATAGCATCAACAACGGCAGATGGGCGGACCATCTACGTGGACCAAGATGCATGGGGGGCAAACAATGGCTCCAGTTGGACCCATGCTTACCGGTCTCTGCAGGAGGCCCTATCTGCTGCATTCAGCGGAGATGAGATTCGGGTAGCTCAAGGGACGTATAGGCCCGATCAGCGCCAAGGGTGGTCTGAGGGCGACCGAGAGGCCGCGTTCCGACTGATTAATGGAGTAACCATTAAGGGAGGCTATGCGGGCGTTGAGAAACGAATACCGGATGCCCGAAATACCAGTCTCTTTGAAACCATCCTCAGTGGTGATCTAAGCGGCGACGATGGTTCGGGCTTTACCAACCGCAGCGACAACAGCTACCACGTAATCACCGGTAGCGGCACCAATGATACTGCCGTATTAGACGGGCTCACTATCAGAGGTGGTAACGCCGCCGGAGATCTCTCAGATGAGTGCGGCGGCGGCATGTATAACAACGGCGGTAGCCCGACGCTGAGCAAATGCCGGTTCGAAGATAACTACGCCGACGATTATGGCGGTGGAATGTACAACGGCTCCGGCAGCAGCCCCACACTGGTGGACTGTGCCTTCAGCGGCAATGCAGCAAAGTTGTCGGGGGGGGGAATGAGAAATGTGGATGGCAGCAGTCCTACGCTGGAGGGTTGCACTTTCAGTGCCAACTCGGCTCAATACGGCGGAGGGATGCAAAACTACAACAACTGCAACCCTACGCTCACGGATTGTACGTTCACAGACAATCAAGGGGGTCTGTATGGTGGCGGAATGTCCAACTACGCCGAATGCAACCCAACCCTAACACACTGCACGTTTAGCGGCAACCATGTGGAAGGCTACGGCGGCGCAGGTATGCACAATGATGACAATTCTAACTGCACGCTGACCGACTGCACGTTTAGCAATAATTCGGCGCGGGCCTGGGGCGGGGGCTTCGCCAACTATTCAAGCAATTCGATACTAACGAACTGTACATTCATCAACAATTCTGCCGGCGACGGTGGTGCGGGAATGGACAACGGCCACGGCGGCCAGCCCGTTTTGCGGGGCTGCACATTCCTTGGGAACTCCGGCGGCAGCGGCGGAGCGTTCCGTGATGAAGCCAGCGCCACACTGTACAATTGCCTTTTCAGCAACAACTCTGCCAATTATGGGGCCGGCATATATTGCGACAATGCGACCCCGACTTTGGTCAACTGCACCTTTGCCGACAATGCCGCGACGAATGGAAACGCGTTAGCATTTGATTCATTCGCCCATTCGCGGCCCAGCAGTATCGGAATCATCAACTCTATTTTCTGGGACGGGCCAAACGAGTTTTGGAACAACGATGGGTCAACGATTTCCATTACTTATAGCAATGTATACGGTGGATGGGCGGGCGAAGGAAACATATTTGCGGACCCTCTTTTTCTAAATGGCGGTGACAATTATCACCTGGCGCCCGAGTCCCCTTGTATCGATGCCGGCGACCCGAGCTCCGACTACAGTCAAGAGCCTCAGCCCAACGGAAACAGGGTAAATATGGGACGGTACGGCAATACCCCTAAAGCGAGCAGCAAAACCGAACCACAAATGGTCATTGTCCCGAACGTAGTCGGAATGACGAAGTCAAAGGCGGCCACAGATATTATCGCTGCGGGCCTGGCCGTGGGACCACAAACCAGTGAGCATAGTGAAACAGTGCCGGAAAGATACGTAATCAGCCAGGACCCGCCAGCGGGCACGGAGGTTGCTAGCGGCACCGGCGTGAATCTCGTCGTGTCTTTAGGCCCTCCACAGGACAAAGTAACCCTGACGGTCTCGTCCGGCGCCGGCGGCTCGGTATCCACGCCCGGAGAAGGCGTATTCGAATACGACCAAGGTAGCACGGTAACAATCGAGGCCGTAGCAGAAAGTAACTACCGCTTTGTTAGCTGGACCGGCACCGCGGTCGACGCCGGCAAGGTGGGCAATCCCCAAGGTGCACCTACACGTCGGGCGCAGTGGAAAATGGAAGCCGGCGCCTTGACTGCCGATAGCATTGGCAACAATACCCTGACCAATCACGGAGTGACAGCGGAAGTGGGCGACTATGCCATCATCGGCGGCACCAGTTCCGGTAAGTTTGTGGCGGCCGACGGCGACTATATGGATATCGCCGATGAGGACCTGGACGCCGCCTTTCCACTCAAAGATGGTGACACCGTTAAGCACATTGGTCTGTGTTTATGGTTCAAGCCGGCCAGCCTGCCCAGCAGCGGCCATCAGATGCAGCTGGCGAGTAAAGAAGATTCGTTTGATTTATATATCCAGAACGGCTATATCCGGTTGCACATCCAGTTAACGGATCCCGGTTCGCAATCCTGGCTGTATGGGCCGGCCATTAGCGAGACGGATCGCTGGTATCACATCGGCATGACCTTTCGCAACAGCGACCACAAGTGGCGGGTGCGGATGTGGGATGATACAGCCGGCACCGTTAGCGAGACCGACGGAACTATCAGTCACGATATCGGCGATCATGCGACACCGTTTACGTTGGGATCGTATGAGTCGGGCGGCAATTACTTCGACGGCCTCATGGACGATGTGCGGGTGTATAGCGATTTTCTCACCAGTAGCGAAATCGACGGCATTCGCGGCTCCAGCTCCAGCAGTTCAGCCAACACCACCGTCACCATGGATGCCGACTATACCCTCAAAGCGAATTTCGCCGAAGACATTCAGAAGGTGACGTTGCTTCTGATGTCAACCGTTGGAGGCTCGGTGTCTTTACCGGGAGAGGGAAGCTTTCAATATGATCCTGGGAGCACAGTGCCTGTTGAGGCAACTGCAGAGCCACATCATTACTTCATAGGTTGGGCTGGAACGGCTGTCGATGCAGGCAAAGTTGCAGACCCAGATGCAGCAAGCACCACGGTGACCGCAGATAGCGATTACACGCTGCGGGCGCGTTTTGCGCTGGATCAGGACGAGGTATTGCTGACGATCTCCTCCACAGAGGGAGGCTCTGTCATCACTCCCGGAGAAGGCGATTTCCAGTACGATCGAGGCAGTACCGTGTCGATTGCGGCTCTTAGCCAGGCAGGCTCCGAATTTGTCGGTTGGACCGGAAGCGCAGTTGATGCAGGCAACGTCGCAGATCCAAACGAAGCCAGCACCACAGTGTTTATGGACTCCGACTACACCGTGCGAGCCAATTTCCGCATTGACGCCGCTGAGCTAATCATATCGTCCACGACCGGAGGCTCGGTGTCCAAACCCGGCGAAGGGACATTTCTGTACGATCCAGGAACCACAGTCTCGATACAGGCAGTCGCTCAAATGGACCACAGTTTCATTGGCTGGTCCGGCACAGCGGTAGATGCCGGTATGGTCGCCAATCCTGGTGCCGCAAGCACCACGCTAACAGTAGACAATGACCACACCTTACAGGCAAACTTCGCACCGGTTCAGAAAAAAGTGACATTGGCCACATCATCGACATCAGGTGGACAAGTATTGGCGCCGGGCGAAGGCAATTTTCACTACTGGCCCGGCAGTGTGGTATCCGTCGAAGCTGTCGCCGAGTCTGACTACGTGTTCGCCGGCTGGACGGGAACAGCCGCAGAGGCCGGCAAAGTCGCAGACAGTGGGGCAGCAAAAACCACCGTCACCGTCGATGCAGATTACACGCTAAATGCAAAGTTCGTCCTGCCGACAACAGTGGTCTATGTGGATGCTAATGCTCCCGGTCACAACGACGGGTCCAGTTGGGCCCATGCCTTTGTTTACCTTCAAGATGCCCTGGCGGCAGTCCGGCCGGGCGATGAAATCCGCGTAGCACAGGGAACGTATCGCCCTGATGAGGTGCTGGGGCATTACACCGGTGACCGCGAAGCCACGTTTGGCCTTCTCGATGACGTGACCATCACGGGTGGTTACGCCGGATATGGCGAGCCTGATCCCAATGCCTGTGACATCAGCGCGTACGAGACCGTTCTCAGTGGTGACCTCAATGGCGACGATGGCCCGGCATTCACGCACACGGATGATAATAGCTACCATGTGGTCACGTGCAGCGGAACCGGTGCATCCGCCATCCTGGACGGCTTCACAATCACCGCCGGCAATGCGGATCAGACATGCGGCGAAGAAGGCGGCGGCGGCATCTATAATGCAGACGGTAGCCCCACGCTCAAAAACTGTACGATACGGCAGAATCGTGCCCACTCTCGCGGCGGTGGAATGTACAATGACTCTGAAAGCTATCCCACCTTGACCAACTGCACATTCCGGGCAAACGAAGCCGATTACGGCGGCGGAATGACAAATCACAATAGCAGCAGTCCAACTCTTGTAGACTGCGCATTTGCTCACAACCGCGCAAGATGGTATGGCGGCGGAATATACAACTGCTGTCAGAGCAAACCGACTCTGACCGACTGCACGTTCACGGGCAACTCCGCCGGATTTTGGGATGGCGGCGCAGTGTACAGCGGCAACCACAGCAATACTACGCTTGCGGGGTGCAGGTTTAGCCATAACAGTGCAGGATCGTGGGGTGGTGCCCTTGGAAACCACGACAGTAATTCCATAGCCACAGACTGCAGCTTTATTGCCAATGAAGCCCACGACGGTGCCGGCGCAGTGGCCAACAGCAACGATGCGAATTCCGTCCTCATTAACTGCACGTTTATCGGCAACTCCGCCGGGCACGGCGGGGCCATACAAAACCGGGCGGCCTTGACGCTCATAAACTGCCGTATCAGTGGGAACCGGGCGCGAGACTACGGGGGCGGCATATGCAGTCGTGATGAAAGCAACCAGACATTGGTAAACTGCACTCTTAGCAGCAACCTGGCTCCTAACGGAAGCGCCATAGCGTGTTTTTCTTACGAGCCCACAGACCAGAGCGACGTCCAAATTACCAACTGTATTCTGTGGGACTGCGGCCCCGAAATCTGGAGCAACAATAGCTCGGTCATTTCCGCCAGCTACAGCAATATTCAGGGTGGTTGGCCCGGCCTCGGTCAACTGGACAACGACCCCTGCTTTATCGAAACCGGCTATTGGGACCCCAATGGCACGGATGAGGACCTAACCGATGATTTCTGGGCCGACGGTGATTATCACCTTGCCGCAGACTCTCCATGTATTGATGCCGGGACCAACGTAGCTGTGCCCCCTGACATCACGGATCTTGACGCCGACAGTGACGTCGAAGAGCGAATGCCGGCAGACCTCGACGGCGCCCCTCGGTTCATCGACGATCCTTTGACCGCAGATACAGGCATCGCCGATGCTCCCCAGTACCCGGACGTGGTAGATATGGGTGCGTACGAGTTCTTAGGGACCTGGTACACCATCACGCCCTCGGCGGGTAGCAATGGTAGTATCGTCCCGGCCGAGCCCGTCACCATCATCAGCGGAGGCCAACAGCAATTCACAGCTCAGCCTGCCACGAACTACCATGTACAAACGTGGTACGTAGACAGTGAGGTCGCGCAGAGCGGAGGCGCTACGTATGTTCTCAGTGACATTCAAGCTGACCATACTGTGCACGTAACGTTCCGATTCAATGAGCCTGTGGTTCGACTCCCCGACCCAAACCTACAGGCGGCTGTGGAAGAAGAGCTCGGCATTTCCGACCCGACACTTTCACAGATGGGTGCCTTGGCCTATCTGGACGCCTGCGACAGGGGAGTCAACGACTTGACGGGCCTACAGTTTGCTGAGCTACTGACGGTGCTGCTATTGGATAACAACCAGATCACCAATATCTCCGTGCTTCAATACTTGCCGAGACTAACCACATTGTCTTTGTACAACAACAAGATTAGTGACATCTCGCCGATTGCCAACTTCAGGAAACTGGAATTCTTGGACTTGCGAGCGAACCCATTGAACGAAAATGCCTTGTCTGTCTGGGTTCCGCAGATCATCGCAAACAATCCGGGCCTGATCCTGCTGTTCGATGCGCCGCCACAGCCGCATACACTGACTGTATCTTCAACCAGCGGTGGCTCCGTACTCAGCCCCGGCGAAGGGCCCTTTCAATACGACCACGCAAGTGAGGTGGCCATTACCGCAGGAGCCGAGACGGACTTTCATTTCGCGTGCTGGACGGGCACGGCCGTTGATGCGGGCATGGTAGCCGATCCAAATGCAGCAAGCACCACCGTCACTGTAGAAGCAGACTACACGCTGCAGGCCAATTTCGCCAAAGACACAGTGCACTTTGCCGACCCAAGTCTAAAGGCGGCTGTGGAGGAAAAACTGGGCATTTCTGACCCAACGCCCGCAGACATGAGGGATCTTACCGAGCTGCACGCCACCAACAGAGGAATCGTTGACCTGACCGGCCTTGAGCACGCAAGTCAAATGAGCACTCTGTACTTGGACGGCAATAACATTACCGACATATCTACGCTATTAAACGTGAAGAACTTGAGATTGCTATCGCTGCTGAACAACAAGGTGCATGACATCTCTGCCCTTACAGGCCATAAGCAACTAAGGCTTTTGAACCTCAGGGGCAACCCACTCAATATAGAGGCGTACACTACACATATCCCGCAGATCCGAGCGAACAACCGCCGCGCTAGGATACTCGCCGACCGTCGCTAATCGCCGGTGAGCCAATCGACGTGAGCTACGAGGCGGGCAGTGCGGTCTACGAAAAGCCACTCTTGGTGAAATAGGCCGCCTTGGCCCGGAATCCACGCAAAAAACTCGCACCACCACCGTCAAAACACCAAATATAGTGGAAAACCAGTTTCCTTCCTGGTATAATTTAGAGATAAGCAACTGTTACCTGTAGGCATTGCCGGGAGGAAACAATGAGAAGAATCCGAAGAGCCCAGCAGCGGCACGCAAAACGAGGCAAAAGGTTCAGGCAACAAGCCGTCGCAGCCGGCGCCGCTGTCGTTGTCAGCGTGGGGGCCGGGGTGAGTTCAGAAAAAGCTCTCGCCCAACACACGCCGGACAGACACCAATTGCCTGTCAGTCAGGATGTCGACAAAGATTTGCTCGCCGACAAAGAAGAAACTGCTATTGGTTACCTGCCCTTCCAAGGCGACCAAAATAGAAACGCAATACCAGACGGAGCAGAGCTGGCCAAATGCTGTGCCGCTGTCATCGCACATCTGCCGTGGGAGGATGAGGCCGCACCGGGGCAGACACGTAAGTGGCACGTACCTCAATACGGGCTGGAGACGTGTGACATCTGCGGCGCAACGGTAAACATGGGCCCTGCGGGAATCGTCAACCCGAAGCTGCACTTAAGCGTAGATTTTCCACTCATCGCACTGCACTACATGGAGCACGGCTCATTCAGCTATGCCGGCGACGTGCAGAACGGCAGGATCGATGTGCCGGCATTGGCCAGAGCACTTGAGCTGCGTTTTCCCTGCGAGCCGGACGAGCATCGGTTGGCCATCACGGAACCAGACCTCGACGGGGACTTGCTCACGGACAGCGAAGAACTCGCCGCCGGCTACAACCTGTATGATGCCGATCAGGATGATGATTTAGTCCCCGATGGAATCGAATTGGCCAGGCAGTGCGCCGAGTTGATCGAGGCCCTGCCCATCCACGAGCCTGATACACCCGGCGTCGAAGAGCCGTATAAGGCCAGCTTCATGCAGCGCGGCCTGGAGTTCTGCGATGTCTGCGGCACGTCCGTCAACATGGGATACTGGCTGGTCATCAATCCCAGGCTCGGTCAGTCCATTGAGGTGCCCGAGATCCTGTGTCACTATATGATGCACGGCTCTTTCAGCTACGCCGGCGACGTGCACGAAAAAGGCAGAATCGATGTCCCGCTGCTGAGACGCATTCTGGAGATTCCACAGCGATGCGGCCAACCGGGCACAATATACACGTCATCAGATTTCAATAAGGACTGCAAGGTCGATTTCGCCGACCTGGCCAAGCTGGCCGAGAAGTGGCTCCACAGTACCGATCCGAATCGCCAGTAGAATCGGCAAGAAGGAAACCCCACGTACAACGTGGGGCTAAATATGTAGCCCCGCAACCTGTTGCGGGGTTCCTATGACCGGCAGCAAATGAACGAATGCCTAAGGGCACTGAAACAGATCGACTTTGAGCTGGCATACCTTGCGCTGCTTACGCATGAAGGAATCAAGCCGTTAAGCAGATGGGAAAAGCCGCTGGACGAGGCCGGGCTTGACTTGTTGCGCCAGATGAATCTGCTCACGAAGCAAATTCGGCGAACGGTCAAGACCGGCAAAGAGGTTGTCGAGACCATTTTCAGCCGAACGCCCGGCTATACTGAGCTGTATGCGCAGCGCTTTGCAAACACGCCGATAGACAAATCCGCCGGAACCCAGCGATTCGAAGGCTTTCTTTTTGGCTATCCGGCCTGCTGCGTGGACGCCTATATTCGCAGGCCTTATGCCCCAAATGGTTTGCCGGAGCAAGACCAGAAAATTCTATTTCACTGGACCTGCAAAGACTGTAAGATCACCCCCCTGCTGCTGCCCGCCTACAGGAGAATTCACAGCCGAGTCGGGCGTAGATGAGTGAATCAGTATATGAGTAGATGAGAAAAGAATCCCTCAACGCATAAACTCATTAACGCATCCACTCATTAACCCATTTACGCATCAACTCATTCCTTCGCCCCGTGTTTGCGGAGCAGTTCGACGATTCTGTCCTGCCTCCTTTCCTTCGCCAGCCAAAAAGGTGTCCGTCCGTCATTGTCTTTGACGTTGAGGTCGGCTCCTTCGGAGAGGAGCAGCTCAATAATTTCCGGCCTGTTATACAGAACCGCACGGTGCAGAGCCGTCCACCCACATGCGTCGGCTGCGTCTATATCCACCCCTCTATCCAAGACAAATCTAACTTGATCTGGCTTTCGCCCCCACTGGATTAGAAGGTGCAGAACCGTTTCTTTCTTATCTGTCCTTGCATTGACGTCCGCGCCCCTTGAGACAAGCAAATCAAAAGCACCCCTATTATCGCCGTAGGCTGACCAGTGCAACGGAGTCCAACCCCACTTCGGCGCAACAGCGTTAACATTACCGCCACTGTCGATGAGCAGTTCCACAAATCCCGGCACGTACCAAGCCGCCAGGCCCAGTGAACTATAGCCTCCTCCTTGGTCAATGTCGGCGCCGTGTTTGCTGAGAAGCGTAACGATGTCGCTGTTGCTTACATGGACCGCGTGATGCAGAGGTGACCAGCCGCCTCCTTTGTTAACATCTGCGCCCTTTGACAAGAGGAACTTGATCATATCTATGTCCTCGACATCGACCGCGTCTCCCAAAGGCGGCCAGCCATAGCTCCCGTTGACTTGCGCACCCGCATCAATCAGAGATTCCGCAATATCTTTCCGTCCACTGCGCGCCGCTTGGTGCAGAGGCGCGTTCCCTTCTGCATATTCCGCGTTCACGTCAGCACCCTTCGAGATAAGGAGTTCGACGATGTCTTTGTGGCCGTCACGTGCGGCCATCCCCAAGGGTCTTCCATCGTCGAAATTGACGTCTGCGCCCAGGGCAATCAATGTCGTTGCCATGTCAACGTAGCCTCGTTCGATGACTACAGGCAGAAGTCTGGATACTTTCTTGCCGCCACCTATTCCCTTGGCACGAAGCGCTTCAACAACGTCCTTATAGTTGCCTCTGGCTGCATAGGAAAGAGCTGTCCAACCTGGCCCGCCCTCAGCCTCTATGTCGCCTCCTTGTGAAATCAGGTACTCAGCTATTTCTCTGTGCCCACCCAATGCTGCGGCATGCAAGGCAGTGAAGCCGGTTTCATCCTGTTCATTGACAGAGACTCCTCTTGCGAGGAGAGTCTTGAGGTTTGATAGATTACCTTTATAGGCCGAAAGCTGAATAGATGAAATGTCTCCACCATTCTTAATCAATGAGTTGGCCGTTTCTATATTACCGGCTCGCACCGCATGATGCGCCGGTGTTCGACCATATTTGTCTTTGGCATCCACGTTCGCGCCATTAGCTATCAGCAGCTCACACGCACCCCTCTGACCGCGCAGCGCTGCTATGTGCAGAGGCGTTACCCCGTTACTGTCAGCGATGTCCAGTCTCACCCCTTTGGCGCGTTTAATGATCATCTTTACTATATGTTGTGCATCGGGGTCATGATCGCACGCAAAGTGCAGAGCCGCGCGCCCCTTTGCATCTTTGAGATTTGCATCCGCGCCCCTCGCAAGGATGCGCCCAAGGACTCTGTCCCGCCACATCCCCGGTTCAATGGCTCTTTGTGCTGCAAGGTGAAGTGCTGTCGTGCCGTTCGAATCTTTTGCGTTGATGTTCACATCATGCCAGAGAAGCATCAAAGCAACGTGTGCGTGGTTGGAACTCCCACCCTCCAAGGCGATGTGCAGTGGTGTTTGGCGTTGGTTATTCGTTGCATTCACGTCTGCGCCTCGGCGCGCCAACTCGGCTGCAAGCCGGAAGTCGTTATGTCGCACAAGCCGTGCAGCGTGGTGCAGCGGTGTATCGCCAGCTGCATCCCCAGCGTTTATGTCTGCTCCTTTGACTATGAGCAGGTCACACATGAGCGTATGTCCGTACTCGACCGCATAGAACAGAGGTGTGCGACCTTTGTTGTCCTTTGCATTGAGGTTAGCGCCTTTTGAGATGAGCGATCTGGCTTCGTTCAAATTGCCTTCAGCCGCGGCCTCTTGAAGAGGTGTGCGGGCGGCCTTCGCTCCCGCTCGAGCGGTCAGGACAAGCGCCGTCGGGACGGTTAGCAGAGCGATGAGCATAATAGCCATCGCCACTATCAGGCTGGGGCGTTTGTAGAATTTTTTTCCTGGTTTTAACATGGTCTTTATCCTTTCCTCGATATTTTTGATTTGACCAGCTACGGCCAACGATGGAACCGGCCGGGCTTGTTCGTGCTTGGCAGCCAGAGTCTCGAGAATCGCTTCGCTGTAATGCTCCGGCACAGCGTGCAGACGAGCGATGGTCATCTCATCACAGCACTTCTCTCGTTCTGCGCGGATCTTTCTATTTGCCCACCAGACAAACGGATGGAACCAAAACACAATCTGGGCAACTACCTGCAAGGAATTAACCGTCGCGTCGAAACGAATAACGTGACTAACCTCATGGCCCAAAAGGCTTACCCACCGATTGCGGTCTTTGAGGGCAGCAAAGGCAAGCGGCAAGTAGATACTGCCGCGCACCGTACCCCAGACAAATGGTTGGCTTATCCCATCCAATAACCAGATGCTGGGCATGCGCTTGAGGCCGTGTGCCGAAACAACGTTTTCGATATCGCCTCTGAATTGCGCCGGGAGGACCTGGCGCTGCTTCTTTAGCCAGAGCTGCGTGCGTAGCGCATTCAGCAAGTTAAAGGCCAACAGAGCCAGTGCCCCTGTAAGCCATGCTACTGCCAGCCAGACCCGGATGTTGTAGCTGGCCGGTTTATCCAGGACCTGAGGTGCCGGCGGCGTCTCAGTGAGGATGGAAGTCGGCCCGACCGGCTCGACCACAGCAGCTCCCGGTGGCCCGTATTCTACAATTAATGTCTCAGCCGGTGGGGACGCCGAAGCCGAAGCACGTGGCTTTCCTTGTGGAAGCACTGCCAAGGGCACACTGTGTAAAGGAGGTACCAGACACTTGGCCAGCACTATCAGCCACAACAGGTAGCGAACATGAGCGCTCCTGTTCCTTAAGAGAAACGATGCCGTCGCCGTGCTGGCGATGGCTAAACGATGGCAAGATATGATGGCTCGGGCCCCTTGCTTTGCGCAAGACCGGTCTCCTGAACGCACGTTGTATCTGGATCATTGAATCACGCAAAATGCAAAAAACCTTGTTCTCTGCCGTGCAATTGTTATAGTATCGACGATTCGTGTGAACCTAAAACGAACAGAACGCAAAAAGGAAATATCGGAGGTTTGAAAGTGACCAATACCGGCGATATTCGCAACATCGTTTTGTTGGGCCATGGCGGCAGCGGCAAAACCGCGCTGGCTGAGGCAATCATGCACAAGACCGGTGCAACGAACCGGCTGGGCAGCGTGGATGAAGGAACGACGATGTGCGACTACTACGATGAGGAAAAGGAGCACCAGCACTCTATACAATCAGCCGTGGTGCACACCGAGTACGGCGGCACATTGATCAACGTCATCGATACACCGGGGTATCCGGACTTCACAGGGCCGGCTATCAAGGCCATCCCGGCCGCCGAAACCGCAATCATCGTCATCAGCGCCGCCGCCGGCATCGAGACCAACACGAGAAGGCTATTTGAGCTGGCCACAACGGCTGATATGCCGCGCCTGGTGGTGATAAATAAAATCGATGCGGAGAACGCCGATCTGGCCGCACTGGTCAAAAGCATCCAGGAAAGCTTCGGCTCGCAGTGCCGCTGTGCGAATCTGCCGACCGCGGACAAGACATCGGTGATCGACTGCATCGAGAACAACTCCGGCGATTCGCCGGTCATGGATGTGGCCGCAGCTCACACCGAGCTGATCGAAAGCGTCATCGAAGCCGACGACGCCCTGATGGAAAGCTACCTCGCCGGTGAGCAAATCTCCGCTGACAAAATCGCTGCGGTATTCGTCGAGGCGTTAAAAAGCGGTACGCTTATTCCGGTTGTTTTCACGGATGCGCGCCGAGAAGTCGGCCTCACGGAGCTGCTGGACATCGTCGTCAACTACACGCCGTCACCGGCTCAGGCAACGCGGCGACAACTTAAAGACGGCGATACCGTGACCGAGCTAAAGCCGGACCCATCCGGTCCCTTGGCCGGATTGGTGTTCCGTGTGGGCCTGGACCCACGTTCAAACATGAAATATTCCACGATACGCCTGTTTAGCGGCACACTTACGTCCGACACGAACTTGCTGCGCAACGAAGAGAGAAAGGCGATCCGTCCGGGCCACATCTTCAGACCCCAGGGAGGGGAAAACAAGGAAATTGACGCGGGGGTGGCGGGCGACATTGTGGCTCTGGCGAAGACCGAAGAACTCAAAATCGGGGACATCGTTCATGATGGGGCAGTGGCCGGAAAGCTCGAAGTGCCCCCCGTTCCGGAACCGATGTTCTCTCTGGCCATTGAGCCGGTCTCGCGCGGGGATGAGCAGAAAATTAGTGCCGCGCTGGAGAGACTCAATGAGGAGGACCCCTGCTTCAAGGTGACCAGAGAAACACAGACAAAAGAGCTGGTGGTCAGCGGCCTCGGCGATTTGCACCTGCGAATCATGCTGGAGAAAATGGAAAAACGTTTCAAGCTTTCCGTGCACACCAAGAAGCCAAAGATCCCCTACCGTGAGACCATTACCGCCAAGGCCGAGGGACATTACCGACACAAGAAGCAGACCGGCGGAGCGGGACAATTTGGCGAAGTCTACCTACGTGTCGAGCCTGCCGAACGCAACTCGGACCCGCCGCTGCAGTTTAGCTGGGACATCTTCGGTGCTTCCATCCCCGGGCAGTTTGAGCCGGCCGTGCACAAAGGCATCAATGACGTGATGCACAACGGCATCGTAGCCGGCTTTCCCATGCAGGACATTAAAGTCTCCGTCTACGACGGCAAGAGCCACCCCGTCGATTCAAAAGAGGTAGCGTTTCGAGCAGCCGGCAAAGGTGCATTTATCGATGGCCTACACAAGGCCAAGCCCGTCCTGCTTGAGCCTATTGTGAACGTGGAAATCACCGTCCCCTCGGAGAATGTGGGCGATATTACCGGCGATCTGGCCTCGAAGCGCGGCAGGGTGTTGGGGCAAGAAACCTTGCCCGGCAATTTCATCACCATCAAGGCCCAAGTGCCGCTGGCAGAAGTCACGCAGTATACCGGCCAACTCAAAAGCGTGACCGGCGGACGCGGCAGCTACTCGATGTCTTTCAGCCATTATGAGCTGGTCCCGCCGAACGTCCAACAGCAGGTCGTCGCCGCCTACACCAAAGAAAAACAAAGCGAATAGGCCATACGCCGAAATCACACTTAGCCTCCCGCATGCCGGTAGTTCGGTGGCACTTTGAGCAGGGAGATGGCTCAAGTTCAACGAAGCCGTTGGTCGCATCTGCGCTGCCCAATGGGTGCAACACGTGTTGCTGAATTTCTACGCAGCAAGAGACCAGCTACAGCCAACCTCGCAAGATTTTTTTGGAAAATACATAGTTTTCTTGTTGACAGGTCTTACGCATGTAAGATATTATATTCTGACAGATGTAAGAGGAGATGGCCATGACCAAGCGAAAACTGCGGGCGATGAGCCCGGCGGAAACCGAAATCCTACGAATCGTATGGCAAATCGGGGAAGCTACTGTGCAGCAGGTCTGTGAACTGCTACCACGAAAGCGAAAAATTGCCTACAAAACGGTTCAAACACTGCTACGAAGGTTGGAAAGCAAAGGCTATCTGAAGCACAGAACCAAAGGCAAGGCTTATGTTTTTTCGCCGGCCGTCAAACGTGAAGTGGTCGTCAAGAGGACGGTGCTTGACTTTCTGGACAAGCTCTTCGGCGGGGATCCCAGGCCGCTTATGCAGTTCCTGGCCCAAGAGGGTCATATCGATGCCAAGGACGTTGAAAGAATAAGAGACTTGATAGACGAGTCATAGTGTATTTTTGTCGCGGAGGTCCAAAAGATGGAAGCCTTCTTAACCGAAGCCGTGGCCTATCTGGTTAGCCAGAGCTGGCAGATAGCAATCTTGACCGTAGCTATTGCTGCGGCAACGTTTGCTCTGAGAAACAAAAGCGCTCATGTTCGCTACCTTCTCTGGCTCATCGTTTTGGCCAAATGCCTTGTGCCTCCCGTGCATAGTGTGCCGCTCGGTATCTTGCCGGTGGAGACGCATGCGCGGCAACCCATGGTAGCTCCGCAAGCTGAGATTCTTCCCGAGCAGGTCCAGAATGCAGACATCAACCCTGTGTTGGCTCATCCACCAGAGTCCGGCATAATTAAAGCGGACGCCGCTGCACGTCCCAGAGGCAGCGCAACCGCTTCAGATGTGTCTGCAAAAACGCTCATGCTACGGCGTTTCGGTATCGCCTGGATCATTGGGGCCAGCATCTATCTGGCGATGAATGTGCTTAGGGCGTTGCGGGCCAATTTCTGGCTGTGGAAAAAGCGCAGGATACTTCCTGCAGAATTACAGACCGATATCCAGAGACTGTTCAGCGCGTCCCACCTCAAGCGGTTCCCGAGAATCTGGCTGATCGATGACATGAGCCAGCCGTTTGTATGGGGCGTACTTCGCGGCAGCATTTATCTGCCCGTCGATTTCCTGAAGATCAATAACCCCATAAATCAAAGAAGCGTTTTGGGGCACGAGTTCAGCCACATCCTTCGCTTCGATGCTGCGGTGAATTTGCTGCAGGTGCTTGCGCAGGCGATATTCTGGTTCCACCCGTTTGTTTGGTGGGCCAATAAAAAAATGCGTGCTGAGCGTGAGAAATGTTGCGACGAAATGGCCGTTGCCTACTTGAATACCTCACCCAAGATCTACAGCATGGGCGTTTTGGAGACGTTGATTACTCAAAATAAACAAACCCAGCCGGTTCCATCGTTGGCCGTCGCCGGTCCCGTTAAAAGTATCGAGGACAGGATAAAGACCATGATGCGCCCCGGAAAGAAATTCTACAAAAGGCCAAGCCTCATCGCAGCAACAATCGTACTTGTTCTGGCGATGGTCACAGTACCTACAGCACTCATCCTGACTGCCAGGGCAAAGACTGACTCTGCGGAAAAAGAGAAGAAGACGTATGAGATGCTGCCTCATGCGGTCATAGCCGGGGATATGGCCGAGGTGAACAGGCACATCGCTGAAGGTGCAGACGTCAATCAGAAATTTGGGCGTTGGACGGCCCTAAGCTTGGCAGTAATGAAAGGCCATAAGGATGTCGCTGGACTGCTCATTGATAAAGGTGCTGATCTAAATGGAAGGGGAGGAAACAACCGCACACCGCTGCACGAAGCGATCTTAAACAACCACACCGACATAGTGCGACTACTTGTTGCCAAAGGAGCTGACATAGATGCTGCGTGTGATGATGGTCGAAATGCCATCAGCCTCACTATGATGGGTACGAAATCGGGCCATAAGGAGATGGCCGATCTTCTTATAACAAAAGGGGCTAAGGTTGCGGATTTCCATCTCGCCGCGTACAGAGGAGACGTCGAGAAGCTGAAGAAATACATACAGGATGGCACAAACGTCGATATGCGGAATCCGTCTGGCGGAACAGCTTTGCACATCGCAGCCAATTTAGGCAAAAAGCAAGCCGTAGAATTCCTTGTAGACCAAGGTGCTGAGGTTGACGTAAGAGACAAGTCATATTACACGCCATTGCTCTATGCCGCTCTTCATAACCATAGAGACATATTTGATTTCCTTCTGGCCAAAGGGGCCGATATCAACTTGACTCATGAAGGGATGAGTCTGATACATTTTGCTGTAGAGCAGAGAAACAAAGGCGCTGTGAACTTGCTTCTC
>Ga0180434_10002921_pt1 | contig 22143 bp, 16 predicted proteins | sample SS_ome_7_FD_132453 | JGI IMG/M metagenome (GOLD analysis project Ga0180434, IMG submission 132453) | Hypersaline lake sediment archaeal communities from the Salton Sea, California, USA - SS_1_D_2 metaG | ecosystem: Environmental > Aquatic > Non-marine Saline and Alkaline > Hypersaline >...
ATTGAGGGTAATAATTTTTACATGTCGATGACAATAAGGTTTCAACCGAAAAGCTGAAGCGATGATTTGGCGGGGCATACACGCGCTTGAAGGCGCATGATCGTTACGGTTATCGTTCTTGTATGGCCACGGCAAAATCGAAGAAGTCCAAGGTTGTTGATCGTACGAAGTTCAAGTTGCCCAGACACCTATCGTACCGACGTGAACATCGCGTTGTCCTCTTGATTGGCTTGATGGTCGTTGTTCTCGGAGTCGTGCTCACGGCTCATTGGCCGGCTTTGTCTGCACGCGCATTCTCCTTCGATGACGACCTGTACCTCACGGACAACCCGCTTGTCCAAAATCCAAGTTGGTCAGCGGCGGGATGTTTTCTGACTGAGATTCTGGAGCCCTCGACCGTCGGCGGCTACTACCAGCCTTTAGCCATGATCTCGTTGATGCTGGACCACGCGATCGGCGGGCGTATCCAGAACCTTCGGCCCTTTCACCGTACCAGCCTTGTTTTACATGCCTGTAATACAGCCTTGGTCATCGTGTTGTTGTATATGTTGTTCGGTCATGTTTGGGTGGCAGCGTGCGTTGGTTTGCTGTTCGGGGTCCATCCGATGACGGTCGAGCCCATTCCCTGGGTGGGTGAGCGCAAGACGTTGCTGGCAGCGTTTTTCGCGTTGTGGTGCTTGATTTTCTACGTGCGTTATACGCGAACCAACAGCAGGATGTTTTATGCGGGTTGTTTTCTCATGTGCTTGCTGGCATTGATGTCGAAGCCGACCAGTACACCGCTTCCGGTTCTTCTGTTGTTGCTGGACTACTGGCCGTTAGGGCGGTTGCGTTGGCGCGCGGTCCTGGAAAAGGTGCCGCTTTTGGTGCTGGCTGGGGTTTCGGGGATCGTCACGATCATTTCGCAAGGACGGACCGCCAGCATTGAGATGCCCGGACAGCAATCACCGTTGAATATCCTGTTCATATTATGTCATAACATTGTGTTGTATTTGTACAAGATTGTTTGGCCGGCTAATTTGAGTTGGCACTATGCGTTTCCGAAGCCGTTGTCGCTATCGCATCCGATGGTCTTGGTCGGAGTCATCGGGACGTGTGTGCTCATCGTGCTCCTCCTGATTTCGCTTCGCTGGACGAAATCACTGATTGTCGGATGGCTGTTTTTCTTCGTCGCTATTCTCCCCACGATGGGGGTGATTGGCTTTACGATCGTGATCGCGTCGGACAAGTTTGCGTATTTACCTTCTGTCGGCCTGATGCTTCCGCTCGCTTGGTTTCTTGCGAAGCGATGGGATGCCATGGCGGCAAGCCCCAAGGGGCGGGCGAGGCCGTATGGTATTGTTGCGGTTGTCGTAGCGTTGGCTGCGATGGAAGCGGTGACGACCCATCGGTACCAACGGTATTGGCGAGATACCGAAACGTTATACAAACGCACCGCGTCGTTAGTTCCCGATGCAGCGGCGGTGCAGAATGGGTTGGGTTTGGCGCTGGTTGAGAAGGGTAAAATCGATGAAGCGATCGTATGCTTTGAAAAAGCAATTGTTGCCGACCCCACGCTTTCTCACCCTTACTACAATTTGGCCAAAGAACTCAGACTGCGCGGGCAGATTGATCAGGCGATTGGGTACCTCAACCAAGCCTTACAGCTCGACTCGACGCATTACCCCGCCCATAACGAGTTGGGTATCGCGTTGATGGACGCCGGCAGGGTCGAAGAGGCTATTTTCTATTTGCGGCGGGCGGTTCAGATCAAGGACCGTTACCCGCATGCACACAGCAATTTAGGAAGCGCCCTGGCGGCGGCGGGAAGAATCGACGAAGCGTTCGTCGAATTTCACCGGGCGCTGGAGATGGATCCCGGATTCCATGATGCACGAATCAATCTTGCAAGTACGCTGCAGCGCGTTGGGCGGGCCGACGAGGCTTTTGTACAGTATAGGATGGTTGCAGAGAGGGAACCTTTCTATCCGAGGATTTACAATCGGCTTGGCCACGTGCGGCTTAGTCAAGGCAGGGTCGATGAGGCCCTCAAGTACTACGCGGAAACGATTCGGTTACATGGAGGGGATTACGAGGCCTATGTGAATACCGGTGTTATTCTTGGCGACAAGGGGGAGTTTGCCAAGGCGTGTGACTATTTCGCCAAAGGACTGAAACTCCAGCCCGACTCCTTGCCTGCCCGTCAGAATCTGGCGGGTGCCTTGATACAATTAGGACGACTTGACGAGGCCATTGCGCATTACGAAATCGTATTGCAGTTGAAGCCGGATTGGGCGTTGGCACGTGCCAATCTAGCGTCGGCTTTGGTGAAGGCGGGGCGGTTTGATGAGGCGATCGAAGCTTATAAGCTTGCGCTGGGGGCCGGCTCAGTGAACGCGGATTGGTTGGCGGCATTGGGCGACTTGCTCGTTCGACAGAATCGACGTGCCGAGGCTGTCCAAGCTTTTCAAAAGGCATTACAGATCAAGCCGGATCATCCTGCCGCTCGCGACGGTTTGCGCACCATCTCGCGTTCGTCGAGCGGGTAGTCTGCGTAGTTGCCCGTTGATTGTGGGGGCAGTTGAGGTGTGATGGGCAAGCATTCGACGTGTCGGGAACCCCGCACGACGCTTCATAATAAGGGTGACGCTAAGCGTGCAAGGCCCAGGATCATGGATTCTGCGAAGGGGCGATCGGTCGTGGCTTTTGTTTTGGGCCGGCGAGAACCGGTACGCAAGATTCCGAAGTCCCGGTAGAGTTCTTGGGCCAAATCTTGGCTATACAGAATGGTCGTCAGTTCATAATTGACCCGGAAACTCCTTTCATCCATGTTGGCGGACCCGACCATGGCCCACGCTTCATCGACGATCATCACTTTGGAGTGGAGCATCGTGTGATCGTGCTCGTAGATCTCGATGCCCGCGCGGGCGAGTTCCTCGTAATAGCTTCGCCCGGCCCAAAGGACGACCCGATGGTCGGAACATGCTGGAACGATGAGTTGCACGCGGATCCCGCGGTAGGCGGCGGACTGAAGGGCGAGGACAATCGCGCGATCCGGGACGAAGTAGGGCGTGATCATACACAATGATGACCGAGCCGTACTGACGGTTGCGAAAAGCAACTGATGCATCACGTTCTCATGTTGATCGGGACCGGAAGGAACGATCTGTATAATGTGGTTGCCGGCAGGTTCAGGTGCTGGGAAGTATGTCTCCGCGACGAGATTCTGGCGGGTCGTGTAGTGCCAATCCTCAACGAAAACCCGCTGGAGTTGCTGCACGGCTGGACCAGTGACTTTCAGATGCGAATCCCTCCAGGGGCCATATTTACTCCGGCGTCCGCTGTATTCGTTTCCGATGTTCTGGCTGCCGGTGAAACCGATTCGCCCATCGACGACCGCGATTTTGCGATGGTTGCGGTAATTGATGCGCCATCGCCCTCTGAGCGGAACCACAGGCATCGTAAAGGCCACGTGGACGCCCGCGTTACGTAAGGGTCTCAAGAAGCGAGACGAGAGCCCCCAACATCCAATATAGTCCAGCAGTAGTCGGCACTCGACACCTTGGTTCGCTTTCGTGATGAGCAGGTCACGGATTGCTTGGCCCGTTTCATCGGCTTGAAAGATGTAGTATTCCAGGTGGACGTGTGATTGTGCCGACTCGATCGCGAGTTGGATGTCAAGAAACGTTTTCTCCGCTTCGTGATAGATGGTGATGTGGTTATCGAGCGAGGCGGGTTGTGCGCCGAGGCGTCTCGTAAATCGCATGAGTTGCTGTAAGCTTGGCTCGACGGCTGTGCGGGCGGCGGCCAATCGAGGGTCGAACGACCGGGTACGTATCGCAAGCGAGGCGCGTAACATGTTGCGTCGCCGTCGTCGCCGTTTCCGGTGCCGTTTTTTTCGGGGTTCACCCAGCACGATGAACAAGCAAAGCCCGAGCACCGGCAGCAATAGCATGGTAAGGATCCATGCCAGCATGGCCCGCGGCTCCCGGGGGCGGCGCAAAATCATCGTAATCACGACGATAATCGTGACCCACTCACCGATAAGCAGGCTTGTCCACACCCATGAAGCAATCACGCCCATTGCCCGTTACCTACGGCTTCAACCACTTGAGTTTGGCGATCCAGAGCCCTGAACGGTTGAGCATTTGGGGATCTTCGATACCGCATCCGCTGACGTACGTTTGGCCATCGATCTCGATAAACTCCGGCGCGTGCGTAAACACCGTCGTAATTGTGTTGGCGTGATCAAAGTGGAGTGGATTGTCGGAGACGACGACGTACGTTTCATCGTAGCGCCGGTGGGCGAAACAGACAAAGAGGTAGTACAGGCCGTTGTGCTCCAGCATGTAGGGCGATTCGTAGATTCCCCAGGATGGGCCACGTTTGAGCGGTCCGACGTAGCAAGGTTCAAGTCGCTCCCATTCGGAGAGATCGCGTGAACGGGCGATACTGATTACTTGCCGTTTTTTCGGGTCGCCACCGGTATAGTACTGTAAGTAGGTGCCATCCTTATCCCGAATGACCATGGGGTCACGGTGGCCATGCCCGAGCGATTGCCATGGTGTCTTCGCTTCGATCTCCTCCCAATTCATCAGGTCGTTACTTACGGCCAAGCCGGTCGGCGCGTCCAAAAGCATGTAATAGCGACCGTCGTGCTGCACCACGTAGGGGGCGCCGTAGTTCGTTTTTCTTTCTTTATCTTGAAGAACCGCAGGGAGTCGTTTCCATGGCCCCCAGATCTCATCCGCTACGGCGTGACCGATGCGGTAGTGTGTTTTGAAATTTCCCGGGTAAGTCTGGTAAAGGTGTTGTCCGATCATCTTGTTGATGGTCTTGATGAATGGACGGTCAGGGAATTCCACTTGGGGTTTGACCCGTTCCCAACCTACGGCTGTGGAAGGGTATGGATTTTCAATTCCAAAAAAGTGGATCTTGCCATCGGGGGCGCGGAACAAGCAGTGATCGTTGACGAACCAGTGAAAGGGCTTTGATGGGTCGGGCTCGTACACGAGATGAAACATGCCGTCAATCGCCGGAATCTCGAGCGCAGGGAATCGTTGTTTGACGCGCTCGATGGGGCCAGGCGTGGTCATGTGCACGCGGGCTTGGTCCGCCCGACGTTGAACGATACCACCAACTTTCGTAGATTTTTGAGCGTTCTTGTCGGCGGCCTGAACGGCGGTACACAAAACCAGCCCAATCATCAAGCTCTTTCGCATGATTCTACACTCCATGTCAAAGACGAGAACGGTCATGTCGTTAGCTTTACTATCGTACAGGCTCATCACCGAAGGGGCCAGTGCTAACATTCAGGCGTGATAAGGTCGATTGACCCTGTTCGTTGGTGCGTGCCTTTTCGACTTGCCAGTCTGTTGACGACATCCTAAGATCTTCGTGAATAGCGACGACGAATCATAATACCCTCTGGCGCGACGGGCTGGAGAATACGTGCGTTCATGGACGAACAAGGGATCGAGAAGCCGGTTTGGCCGAAGGTGCCGTTCTGTGCCGAAAACACCTCCTCAACCCACGACATTGACCCGCGAAGACCGCGATCGACACGAAGATCCACGAGGCGTCGTTGGCGGCCGTGACCGTTGGACGCTGAATTTCGGTCCTCAGCACCCGGCCACCCATACGACTTTACGGCTCGTGCTCGAGCTCGACGGTGAAGTCGTCGTCGCATGCACGCCTCACATGGGTTATCTCCACAGCGGCTTCGAAAAACTGGGGGAGCATCTCGATTACAACCAGTACGTTGTCGTCACGGATCGGATGAACTACATCAGCCCCATGGCGAACAACATCGCTTGGCATCACGCCTGTGAGAAGTTGTTCGGTATCGAGCTGACCCCTCGCTGCAAGGTGATTCGTACGATCATTGCGGAGTTGGCACGCATTCAGGACCATCTGCTTTGTGTGGGAACCGCAGCACTGGATTTAGGTGCGTTTACAGCCTTCTTGTACGGCTTCCTCGAACGCGAATGGATTAACGATTTATTCGAGGAGATCTGCGGCGCAAGGTTCACGACGAGTTATACGCGTGTGGGCGGCCTCATGCAGGATATCCCACCGGAATGGCCAGGGCATGTGAAGGCTTTTTGTCGTAAATTACCCAAGACGTTCGACGACGTTGAAACATTGTTGAATCGCAACCGGATCTTCATCGAGCGCACAAAGGGGATTGGTTATCTCAGTGCTGACGATGCGGTTGCGTGGGGGTGGACGGGGCCGCTGGCGCGTGCTTCCGGTGTCCGCCGCGACCTCCGTAAGGACGAGCCTTATCTGTGTTATGCCGACAACTGGGATGGCCAACGTGCCTCCGGTGTGCAGTTCAAGGTACCTATCGCTCAAGGTGGCGATGTTCTGTCACGCTACCTTGTTCGATTGGCGGAGATGCGGCAATCGTTGACGATCCTCGAGCAGTTGGTCGACAACATCCCCGCCGGTCCTGTCAATGTGTTGCCGAACCAGAGGCAAACATTACCCGACAAGAACGAGGTCTACTTCAGTATCGAAGGGCTGATTCATCATTTTGAGACGATTATGACCAATCGCGGGTTCGAGCCGCCCCTCGGCGAAGCTTACGGTGCGAATGAGGCCGCCAACGGCGAGCTTGGTTTTTATCTCGCCAGCGACGGGAGCAATCGAGCTTATCGCGCCCGGTGCCGACCGCCGAGCTTCGTCCATTACCAATGTTTCGAGACCCTGGTTCTTGGGCACCAGATCAGCGACGTAGTGGCCATTATAGGGAGTCTCAACATTATCGCGGCTGAACTGGATCGGTAAGATGTCGAAAGGCGAAACGGTCGGTTGACAATGTGTTTGAAAGACTCGACCCTTCAAAGCGGAGGATTTCCGTTTATGGCGTGGCAATCCATCGACCGCGTAACACCGGCAGACGATGATAGCGACGAGCCGCTTTTGAGCGAAGCGGTCAAAGAGAAGATCCGTGGCTTCTTTGTTCGTTACCCGACGAAGCGGGCGGCGTTGTTGCCTGCTTTGCACATTGTTCAAGAGACGTACGGGCAGATCAGCCACCGGGCCATGCGGGACATTGCGGATCTCTTGGAGATTCCGCCGTCGCATGTTCTGGACACGGTGTCGTTCTATTCGCATTTCTGGCGGCACCCGCGTGGCCAAAAAGTCGTCGTTTCCTGTCGAGGCTTGTCGTGTGAATTGATGGGAGCCCGAGAAGTGAACGAGGCGATTGCGTCGCATTTGGGAATCCGTGAACACGAAACGACGCCGGATGGCCAGTACAGCTTCGTGACCGAGGAGTGTCTCGGAGCGTGTGAGCATGGTCCTTGCGTGCTGATCAACGAGAAGCTGCACAAGTGTGTCAAAGCTGCCGATGTGCCGAGGTTGCTGGCCGATCCCGACAACGACAAAGTCGATGTTCCGCGGAGTGATTTGTATGACGGCCTGCCTTTAGCGAAGAAGGATGTGTTGCCGGACAATGACTAGATTCGAACCGGTACTACTTAAGAACGTCGGCGTCGAGGGGGCGCGGACATTGCGTGTCTATGAATCGCGCAGCGGGTACAGCAGCGCGAGGAAGGTGTTAGGGACGATGACCCCGACGGACGTGATCGACGAGGTCAAGAAATCCAAGTTGCGCGGACGGGGCGGTGCGGGTTTCCCGACCGGTATCAAATGGTCCTTCTTGCCCGCCGATCGGGATGTGACTTACTTGTGTGTCAATTTCGACGAGGCGGAGCCGGGTACGTTCAATAACCGTTACCTGGTGGAAAATGATCCGCACATGCTGCTCGAAGGCATTTTGATTGCAGGGTATGCCACCGGCTCAACGACGGCCTACATCTATATTCGCGCAGAGTTCTGCGAACCGTTTCACGTTCTGCAGAAGGCATTGGATGAGGCGTATGCCGCCAGCTTCTTCGGCAATGATATTTTTGGCAGCGGTTATTCGTTGGAGTGCTACATTCATCGTGGCGCCGGTGCCTACGTGTGTGGGGAAGAAACGGGGCTCATCGAATCGCTGGAAGGTAAGCGTGGGTGGCCTCGGATCAAGCCGCCGTTTCCCGCCATCGAAGGGGCGTTCGGGAAACCGACCGTGGTCAACAACGTGGAGACCTTGGCCTGTTTGCCCCACATCATCGAACGTGGAGCGGAGTGGTTCTGTTCCGTGGGGACGCAGGAAAGCACGGGGCCGAAGCTGTATACCCTCTCCGGGCCCGTGAATCGCCCTGGCTGCTATGAAGCACCTCTGGGGTTGACCGTTCGCGAACTCATTGAGGGCGATGATTTCGGGCAGGGCATGATCGGCCATAAGAAAATCAAGGGGGTGATCCCTGGCGGCTTGTCTGTGGGCATTCTGACCGCGGATGAGTTGGACTGTCAGTTGGATTTTGAGGATGTCCGACGCTACGGCCTGCTTGGGCTGGGGACCGCGGGGGTGATTGTCATCAACGAAGATGCCGACATGCGCGCGGTGTTGGCGAACGTGGCGAGGTTTTATGCGATGGAATCGTGTGGACAATGCACGCAGTGCCGTGAAGGGACCGGCTGGATTGACAAAATCGCCAAACGGCTTGCCGCGGGTGCAGGACGCGGGGTGGATCTCGATTTGATGATTGAGTTGACGCGCCATATGGGCGTATTGCCCGGCATGAGTATCTGCGGCTTGCCGGATGGTGCCGCCTATCCGATCCGCACGATCATTGAAAAATTCCGCGACGAGCTCGAGGATCTTATCCGACGCCAAGAACCGGGTGATGCGGAGGCAGCCATGAAGCAGATCAATCCGGCGGTTTATGCGTTGCCCATGACGGAGCAGCGTGTGTGAGTTGTGGTTCAACGTAGGTCTAAGTTCCGAAGCAAGTTTAGCGCTTATGCCAACCATCATAATCGATAACCGGGAAGTCGAATGCCGCGAAGGGATTTCGGTATTGCAGGCGGCACTCGAGGCCGGCATTGATGTTCCCCATTATTGCTATCATCCCGGTTTAAGTGTCGTGGCATCGTGCCGGCTCTGTCTGATGGAAATGAAGGTGTCCCATCCCACGACTCACGAAATGGAGTGGGCACCCAAACTCATCCCGAGTTGCCAAACAACGGTGCGCGACAGCATGGAGGTTCGTTTCGATTCGCCGGCCGTCAAGGAAAACCAGAAACGGGTGATGGAGTATTATCTGGTCAACCATCCACTCGATTGTCCCGTTTGTGATCAAGCGGGCGAATGCTACCTTCAGGATTACAGCCAACGGTTCGGTGAGCCGAATTCGCGCGTCGTTGACGCCAAACACAAGAATCCGAAAAAAGACATCGGTTCGCGAACGCTTTTGTATCAGGACCGGTGCGTGATGTGTACACGCTGCGTACGGTTCACGGAGGAAGTTGCCGGCACCCAGGAATTGTGCATTGTGAACCGAGGCGACCGCGCGGAAATTGACGTTTTTCCCGGGAGGGGTTTGGAAAACAATCTGCAGGGTAATGTCGTGGATATCTGTCCCGTAGGGAGCTTGCTTGACAAGGACTTTCTCTTCGAGCAACGGGTTTGGTTTCTGAAAGGTGTGGATTCGATTTGCCCCGGTTGCAGCACGGGCTGTGCCATCCGAGCGGACGTGAACGACGGCCGGCTTTGGCGGCTGAAGCCGCGCTATAACCCGGGCGTGAACGATTGGTGGATGTGCGACGAAGGGCGCTTCGGGTGGAAGTATGTACACGACGAGATGCGGATCACCCGGCCCAGGGTGCGCCGTGGCACCGCGATTGAGCAGCCCTCGTGGGAGTCGATTCCCACGATTGTCCAGCAGCGATTCGCTGACATGGTGGCTAAGTACGGGCCGGCCTCGGTAGCGGTGCAATTATCGCCCGAAATGTCGTGTGAAGAGGCTTGGCTCCTGGCGCGTTTCATTCGCGGGATGGCGGCGGAGGCCACGTTGACGCTAGGCGATGTGCACAGCGTCGGTGAACCGCAATTATTTCCGGTCAGCGGTGTTGCTGGTGGGGAGACGTTCGTCGTTCAGCCGGAGAAGCATCCGAACCGTCGGGGTGTTGAGATGATTCTTGACGGGCTCGGCGGAGCGATGGCATCCCGTGAGGACGTGTGGTCAAAGATCGGCAAGGGAGAAATCAAAGCCTTTTGGCTGGTGGGGGGCTATCCTCGGGCAGACTGGGCAAAAAAAGAATTGTCGGCCGCGACCGAAAAGCTGGAACTGTTCGTGATTCAGGACATGTTTCCTAGCAAAGTGACAGAAACAGCCCACGTGGTGTTGCCTTTTTGCGCATGGGTTGAACGTGAGGGTACGTTTGTGAACCAGGCGGGACTTGTCCAAGCTTTCAAACGCGCGTTGCCGCCGCCGGAAGGTGCGAGGATTGATGGTCAATACTTATTTACCATAGCGGGATATGAAGGTTTGTATACAGGGGAGCGCGTGCGTGCGATGATGGTGTCTCAGATACCCGGTTTGGGGCAGATCCACATTCCTCCGCCGCAGCCGGCACACCAACATTGAACGCAACAGCGGTATCGAAAAGCGGTAGACGCAAGTAAGACGCTGTAGACGGCCCAAGATGCTATGAAGGAATTTTTTACGACACAATTCGGTTTTAGCCTCTTACTCATGGTCGTGCTGATCGGCATGATTCTGACGGCAGTAGCGTACTGCATTCTCCTTGAACGCAAGATCTCCGCATGGGTTCAGGATCGTGTGGGGCCGAACCGCGCCGGTCCGTATGGCTTACTTCAACCCATCGCCGATGGCGTCAAGTTCTTGCTCAAGGAAGACATCATCTCCGCGAATGTTGACAAAGCGCTTTTCCTCTTGGCGCCGGGGTTGGCGTTCACGGTGGCGATGATTGGTTTTGCGGTGATCCCGTGGGCGGGAACGGTGCGGTTGGGGGATTCGGTCGTGGCCGTCCAGGTGGCCAGCGTGGACATCGGTTTGCTTTACATCCTTGCCGTGGGGTCATTGAGCGTTTATGGCATCGTTCTGGGAGGATGGTCGAGTAACAACAAGTTCTCGTTTCACGGTAGTATGCGCGCCGCCGCTCAGATGTTGAGTTACGAAATTCCGATGGGGTTGTCGATTCTCGTGGTGGTCATGACCTGTGGCCAGCTTCGGCTGGAAGATATCGTAGCCGGTGAAGCCGGTCAGATGGGGACAACCTGGAACGTCCTGCTTCACCCAGCGGCATTTGTCATTTTACTCGTGACGGTGTTTGCCGAGTCCAACCGGTTGCCGTTTGATCTAGCCGAAGCCGAGCAGGAATTGATCGGCGGCTATCAGACCGAATATAGCTCGATGAAGATGGCGTTTTTCTACCTCGGCGAGTATGTGCATATGATCACCGCCAGCGCCTTTGTGGCGGTGTTGTTTTTGGGGGGGTGGGAGTTGTTTCCGTTCAGTGACCGGCTCGGTTGGGCATGGTTGCAGTGGCTGAATCACGACGAAAGTATCTGGGCGATGTTGTGCCGGTTCATGGTGATGTCGGGCAAGGTGGGGTCATTCATTTTCTTTTTCATGTGGATTCGGTGGACGTTACCCCGTTTTCGTTTCGATCAACTGATGCGTTTGGCGTGGCGGGGTTTGGTGCCGATCGGATTAGGTTTGGTTGTCATGACGGGTTTTTGCGTCTACGCAGGTCAGCCGGCGACCCCTTGGGCACCCGTTGGGGACGTCGTGATCGTGGCTATGGTTTTGTTGTGGACCGTGTTGATGAAGCCAAGGGCAACGGGCCGGCAATCGCATTTGCCTCCCGTGTTGTTGGATGTGACGTAGCGTGATGGGTAGTGGTGTGACGAGTAGCGTCATGTTAGACAGCGCGATGGCGTTTTCCGGCAAGGCCCCCGCGCATGTCGAGGTGGTTCTGCGATGATGAAGGATGAAGACATTATCCCGATCGAAGAGCCGCGATTGACGGCATGGGATTTGCTTTATTTGCCGCAAGTCCTCCAGGGGTTGAAGGTGACATTAAGGCACCTGTTTCGCAAGAAAGTTACGGTACAGTATCCCGAACAGCGCCGTGATTTGCGTGTGGCGAACTATCGCGGTGTCCATCGTTTGAATCGTGACGAACAAGGGCGGGTGGCCTGCGTCGCTTGTTTTATGTGTGAAACAGCGTGTCCGGCACACTGTATCCATATCGAAGGAGCCGAAGCACCCTGGCCGGATCGCGAGAAATACCCGGTCAAATTTGATATTGATGAGCTACGGTGCATCTATTGCGGCATGTGCGAAGAAGCGTGTCCGGTCGATGCGATCGAGCTGACGACGGAGTTTTCGTTCGTCGGTTGTACGCGCGAGGAGATGATCTTCGACAAAGAGAAGCTGCTGGAAGTCTTTGACCAAACGCGCGATATCAAACCACGCAAGAATCCGCCGATCACCGGCTATCCCGATGTCGGTGGACCGATCCCTCGCGTTGAGGATTCAAACGCGAATACTGTTGAGCACAAGGAGAACCATCTGTGAGTATGACCGCCGCATACGTTTTGTACGCCATCCTTGCGATGGGTGCAGCCGGCTTGTTTCTCCTTCTGCCATCATCCGGATGGCCCGGGACAAGCAAGCGACGTGCAGGCGCCGTCCTCGCCGCAGCCTTTTTGGCGGCCATAGCGGTCTGTTGGACACGCGGCATGGACGCCAACTTCGACGGGTCAACATTTTTTGTGGTATTCGCGATTGTTGCCGTCGTATCAGCGGCTCGCGTCGTGACCCATCGTCGGCCGGTTTATAGTGCGCTGTACTTTGTCCTGGTTCTCTTGGCGGTGACGGGCCTGTGTGTTTTGGCAGCCGCGGAGTTTTTAGCGGCCGCGTTAGTCATTATTTACGGCGGCGCGATTCTGGTGACCTATGTGTTCGTGATTATGCTCGCGCAGCAAAGTGGGGAATCGCCGTATGATCGTCAAGCGCGTGAACCCTTGATAGCAGTTGTGTTGGGTTTCGCGCTTGTCGCTGCTGTTACGCAGGCGATGGTGAAAACCGATTCAAAAGCGTTGCCCGCCGCGCGTGGAAACATGTCGGACGCGCAAGACACTGTAACAAGCGATACCGTCGCGACTCCTGCGCAGACGGGTAACGTCCGCGCAGTCGGAGAAACACTGATGACCACCTACGTCGTCGCAGTCGAAGTGGCGGGCGTTCTCTTGCTGGTGGCGATGGTTGGTGCGGTGGCCATCGTACGCAAGCGGATCGAGCCGGAAGCGTTGACGCCGGCAGAACGTGTCCCGCCCCACGAAGATCTCGGTCGGCGTGGCCGCGAAGCCGCCCCGTTTTGAACAAGGAATGACGATGCGATCGCGTTGTCGTCAACACAGCATTGGGTGAATGATGAATGCAACAAGCGCATACGTGAGTGTCGGTGCCCTCCTTTTCGCGATTGGGATGGTGGGATTCCTATCTCGGCGGAACTTGATCATCATGTTCCTCGCGACGGAGGTCATGTTCCAAGGCATCATCTTGAACTTGGTCGGTTTCGAGATGATGCACATGCATCTGACCGGGCAAACGTTCGCTTTGTTTCTTCTGGTGATCGCAGCCGTGGAGGCCGGCTTAGCTTTGGCGCTTGTCGTGTTACTGTTTCGCCGATCCGGGACGCTCGATGCCCAAGCGTGGCAATCGCTTCGTGACTAGCCGAGCATGTGGTTATTGGGTTGTCAACATGTAGGCTATTGAGCAGGGACGATTAATTGTGACCATCACCTTCGCTGAATCTGGCATGCTGAAATTAGCACCATTGATCCCCCTGTTGCCGTTACTGGGTGCGGGGCTGGTGGGTCTACTGGGCGCGCGTGTGCTGAAGGCGGCAAGCCACTGGATCGTGATTGTTGCGGTTGCCGGTAGTCTCCTTCTGAGTTTGATGCTAGTGGGTGTCGTGTTTTGTATGCATGACCTGCAGCAATACGACGCGACCTATCACATCTATTCGTGGATTTCGCCGGCGGTGGATATATCGTTTGATGTGAACCTACGAATCGATCCGCTTACCGCGGTCATGCTCGTGACCGTCACGCTTGTATCGCTGCTCGTCGTCATCTATTCACGGGACTACATGAGGCAACACCGCAAGCCTGAACGCGGCTACGAGCGGTTCTTTGCTTTTCTCAGTCTATTTGTCTTCAGCATGTGTACCCTCGTGTTAGCGGGGAATTTCCTACTGCTCTATCTCGGATGGGAAGCGGTCGGGTTGTGTAGTTACCTGTTGATTGGATTCTACTACCAAAGGCCCGCAGCTGCCGCAGCCGCCAAAAAGGCGTTTCTCGTCAATCGGATTGGCGACTTCGGCTTCGGACTCGGTATTCTCTTCATCTACTTGTGGATCGCACCTCACGCCCAGCCGGGGCAAAGTCCGCTCGACTATGCGGTTGTATTCGAGCATGTCCAAAACCTTTCGCAAGCCCAGTGTACGACGATCGCATTGCTGCTATTTTGCGGAGCGGTCGGCAAGAGTGCACAGTTACCTTTATACGTCTGGTTACCCGATGCAATGGAAGGTCCGTCGCCCGTGTCGGCCTTGATTCATGCTGCCACCATGGTGACCGCCGGCGTTTATATGGTCGTACGGTGCGGAGCCATTTTTGTCGAATCACCGTTAGCCATGGCAGTCGTTGCCTCCATTGGCGCGGTGACGGCTCTGTTTGCTGCGACGATTGCGCTGGCCCAATATGACATCAAACGTATTCTTGCTTACTCGACCATCAGCCAACTGGGGTATATGTTCCTGGGCGTGGGGGTGGCGGCAGCGGATTCCGCTATTTTTCACCTTTATACGCACGCTTTTTTCAAAGCCCTTTTGTTTATTGCTGCCGGTAGCATCATGCATGCGATGGGGGGTGTTGTCGATGTTCGCCGGTTTGGCGGCTTGCGGCGTGTTATGCCTGTGACCTGTGTGACCTTCGTGATTGGGGCGCTGGCACTCGCGGGTTTTCCTTTCCTGTCCGGGTTCTTCAGTAAGGACGAGATCATCCACGCTGCGTTTCAAGAGCATTTCATACTCGGACTCATCGGACTGGTAACGGCGGCTCTGACGGCTTTCTATACGTTTCGCATGGTGTTTCTCGCGTTTGGCGGACAAGAACGCATTCCCGACGGGGTGCACGCGCACGAATCGGGCCGATGGATGTTGATTCCTATGATTGTGTTAGCGGTGGGTGCGGTGGGAGCGGGGTATGTGGGTGTGACGCCCTGCGTGGGTGGGTTCGCAGGATGGGTCGCACCGCATGGTTGGTTTCACGATTTTCTCGCGCCGGTTGTCGCACCCTTCAAGCATGTAACCGCGCCGGTTCATACAGGTCTCGTGGGTGCCGAGGGGCTCGTCCATGGCGGCGGCGGATACCTACTCATGTATGTGTCGGCGGGTGTGTCGATTCTAGGGATCGGTTTGGCCTATGGGCTGTACATTAAGAAGCCCGATTGGCCTGAAGCGATCCGCGACATCTTGCCGCGAACCTACGATTTGTTGTCCAACAAGTATTACGTGGACGAAATGAATGACACCTTTGTCGTCCAACCCTTGCGCCGGACGAGTAATCTCTTTTTCGGGATTGATCGATTCGTTGTGGATGGGGTGGTTCTGGCTGTGGTCATGGTGCCGCGAACGCTGGGCGCGGTGTTTCGGACATTACAGGACGGAGCGATCCAGAGTTATGCCGTCACCATGACCGCGGGGCTTGTTTTGATTTCCTTGATGGTGTGGCTCGTAGGGTAACAGTTCATGGCTGAGTTCTTGTCAAGCTGGATACTGACGGCTGTTATAGCGGTACCCTTGGTCGGTGCGCTCGTTGTCGGCTTGACCAGACCGCAAAAAAGTAACGGTAGTCATCCGAACCGTTGCGAAATGGACGCGTCGGCAGCCGGCCGCGTGGAGTGGGTCGCGTTACTCGGGTCGGTTGTGACGCTCGCGCTCGCGGGGTTTGCACTGGTGTTGTTCGTTCAAGCATCTGACCTGTCAGGCAACTTGGCGGCTCAGGGTAAGTATGCCCTGTGTCTTGACGCCGCCTGGGTGATCGACGCGGAAGCCATCGATCATCGTTCGATGGATTTGCGCTACCACGTGGGCGTAGACGGTTTGAGCATCTGGCTTGTCTTGTTGACCGCTGGAATCATGCCGCTGTGCATCTGGGGTAGTTTCAGCGGTATCCGGAATCGCGTGAAGGAATACTACGTTTTGATGCTAGTGCTCGAATCGGGCATGATCGGTGTATTCTGTGCCCGCGACCTGCTTATGTTCTATATTTTCTTTGAGTTTACGCTGGTCCCGTTGTTTTTCTTGATTGGCATTTGGGGCGGAACGGAACGACGTCGGGCCGCCACCAAGTTTTTTGTCTACACCGTCGCCGGCAGTGTCTTGACTTTCGCGGGTGTCCTGTTCCTCGCCTATCGAGCATCGTTGCCCATTACGCAAGGGGGCGTGGGCCGGTTTACGTTTGATCTTGATACGTTGTACGGACTCAATCTGGAACCAGGGGTACAGTGGTGGCTTTTCCTCGCCTTTGCGGCAGGGTTTGCGATCAAGGTGCCGTTGTTCCCCTTTCACACGTGGTTGCCGTTGGCGCACACTGAAGCACCCACCGCCGGCAGCGTGCTGCTTGCAGGTATCCTGCTCAAGTTGGGGACGTACGGCTTTTTGCGATTGAGTCTTCCGATGTTGCCCCAAGCATCGATGCTCTTCGCACCAGCCATGGCAGTACTAGCCATTGTCGGCATCATCTATGCCGCGCTCGTCGCGTGGGTGCAGGAGGATATCAAGAAACTGGTCGCTTACTCCTCAGTATCGCACCTGGGCTTCTGCATGCTTGGCATGTTCAGTATGACGACCGCCGGCCTAACCGGCTCGCTGCTCTATATGGTCAACCATGGTCTATCGACCGGCGCACTCTTCTTCGTCGTCGGCATGATTTACGAACGCTATCACACGCGGGAATTCCGCAAGATTGGCGGTTTGGCTCGTCCCATGCCGTGGATGGCTTTCTTCTTGATGGTGTTTACGCTCAGCAGCATTGGGCTTCCCGGGCTTAACGGTTTCGTGAGCGAGTTTCTCGTTCTGCTGGGAACGTTCACATCCGATGCCGCCTACGGACGTTCTTATACGGGTGATTCCATGGCGCCCGCCGGGCCGCTTGGGTTCACCTATGCGATCTTTGCCGCAACCGGTATCGTTCTCAGTGCGGTGTATATGCTTTCCATGTGTCAGCGCGTCCTCTTCGGCCCACTCCGGGAGCCGAAAGGCACGCCCGACCCGTCAGCGGGGCTGACCGCCGATTTAACGAAACGGGAGATTGGCATTTTGGCTCCGATCGCTCTGGTTTGTCTTCTGTTGGGCGTGTGGCCCAAGCCGGTGATCGATGTCATTCAGCCTGCCGCCGAAAAGCAGATTCTCGCGCGGGTGTATGGCGAATCGTCCGAGGCGATTTCTTCCCCGGAAGGTTTCGTTGAACGAACCGTTGAACCGTTGGCAGCAGCCACACTCAGCCCCGAACGGGCGTCCAAACGTGATGACATCAGCCGTCATACCCAGGATGTACCACATACAATACAGACAGCCACAGGGTCATCCGTTGATAAACCCCGATCACGACTTGACGCTGTCGCAGAGGTGATACCATGACACCTGCTGTCAACAGCTTGCTGTCGCTCTTGCTGCCGGAGGCGGTACTGATTCTCGGCGGGGCGGTTGTACTGATGGTCGGACTGTCGCGCAAGCCGAGGCTGCGGTCGAGTGCGTGTCTGTTCGCCCTGGCTGTGGTGTGTGTTGGCTTGGCCGTCACTTCCTACATCGGTCAACGCTCTGATCTGATATTCAATGGCCTACATATCTCCGCCATAAGCGGGTACGTGCGTTTCATTGGCTTGTCAGTCGGCCTCCTTGTCCTGTTGATCCATTGGCACCTGCCTCGTGACACCGAACAGGGCGACATGTTCGGCATGATCCTCTTCAGCCTGGCCGGTGTTCTGCTGACCGCCCTGGCCGACGACCTGGTGCTGCTGTTTCTGGCGATCGAATTGGTGAGCGTGCCCACCTATGTGCTCGTCTCGGTAGGGCGGAGCGATATTCGGGCACAAGAGGCCGGTGTCAAGTACTTTTACCTGGGTGCGATGTCGGCCGCCTTGCTCGCGTATGGCTTCAGTTTTCTCTATGGCATTTCTGGCACGACTTACCTGAGTGAGATGACGCTACAGGCGGACGCGGGGTACGCCACGCTGGGGTTGTTGCTGGCGTTTGCCGGTATCGCATTCAAGATCGCTGCCGTTCCGTTCCATGTTTATGCCGCCGATGTCTATCAAGGGGCCGCATCACCGGTCACAGGCTTGCTCGGTTTCTTTCCCAAGTTGGCGGGTTTTGTTGCCCTGACGAAGCTTTTGTTGGCGATTCAACCCACCGGTCTCGAAGCAACGGGTTGGGATCTGCCCGGAGCGGTATTCGTTTTCCTGTGGGTCGTATCCGCGGCCACGATGACGGTGGGAAACGTGCTCGGCCTCATACAACAAAACGTCAAGCGGATGCTCGCCTACTCGAGCATCGCTCATTCCGGATACATGTTGCTGGGTCTGCTGGTCGGTCCTGTCATCGGCTCAAGTCCACTACAAGACGGATTGTCAGCGATGTTCTTTTACATCGTCATCTACGGCGTGATGAACCTCGGCGCGTTTGCCGCGTTGGCCCTCGTTCAGGTTCGTACGCCGTCCAAACACGCGGAGGAACATCCGCACCCCCGAAGAGCTGCCGAACAGCTCAGCGATTTAGCCGGCTTGGCCCGGCGTCAGCCGATGGTGGCTTTCGCGATGGCGATCTGCGTGTTCAGCCTCATGGGAATGCCGCCCACTGCCGGTTTTCTCGGCAAGGTGTATCTGTTCAGCAGTGCCTTGTCCGCCGGTGCCGAACACCCTTATCAGAAAGCCTTGATTGTCCTGGCCATCATCGGCGTCGTGAATTCCGCGATCGCAGCGGTTTATTATTTGCGGATTGTCGCTGCGTGTTACCTCATGGAGCCGAAGGAGGAGATAACGCTAGTCCCGCGCCGTACTGCGTTACAGATAGGCCTGCTGGGTTGTTGTATGACGATTCTTGTGATTGGTTTCTGGCCCAGTGGACTTGTTCGCAGGGTACCTCGATCAAGTAGCGCGGTTGTCGTTCGCGACGCATCGACGCACGTTGCCACGCGAAAGCATGCCGAAAGCGGGGTGGGACGGCTGGAGCCGAAAGTTTCTTTGCGACACAGTTCGTTACCTGAAGCGAGTTCCTCGATCGAGCTTGACGTACCCTAGTCGGAACGTATAGTCTGCATTAGGTCGTGCCGGGAGTATCCCGGCGATTACGATAATCGATGTCTTATGTTTTTTATTTGCAGGTAGCGCACCGATGACAACCGAAATTATTAGCGTTAGCGGCAGAGAGATCCTCGATTCGCGAGGCAACCCGACGGTCGAAGCAACCGTCGTACTCGAGAACGGGTGTTCCGGACAGGCAGCAGTGCCGTCAGGCGCGTCGACCGGTGAGCACGAAGCCGTTGAACTGCGCGACGGCGACAAGAATCGATACGGCGGCAAGGGCACGCTCAAAGCCGTTGAGAACATCAATGAGAAAATCGTCGAAGCGGTCATCGGGTTAGACGCTTGCGATCAGGAACTCCTCGATCGTGAGATGCTGAACCTGGACGGCACACCCAACAAAGCCACCCTCGGTGCGAATGCGATCCTGGCGGTCTCGATGGCAGCAGCCAAGGCGGCCGCACAATCTTCCGAGTTGCCCTTGTTCAGGTATCTGGGCGGAGCCGGAGCCCATGTGTTGCCGGTGCCGATGTTGAACATTCTCAACGGCGGCAAGCACGCGGATAACACCGTTGATTTCCAGGAATTCATGATCCAGCCCTGGGGCGCGCCCACATTCCGTGAAGCGCTGCGATGGGGGACGGAGATCTTCCATAGCCTCAAGGTTGTGTTGAAGAGCAAGAACTACAACACGGCCGTCGGTGACGAAGGCGGCTTTGCTCCCAATCTCAAGAGCAATGACGAAGCATTCGAGCTCATCGCTATTGCCGTCGAGAAGGCGGGCTACAAGCTGGGCGAGCAGATTTTCTTCGCTCTGGATCCGGCCACCAGCGAGTTGTACAACGAGGCCAAAGAAAAGGGCAAGGAAGGCTACTGCTTTTTCAGCTCGGATCCGGATCGAGTCATAAATTCCGAAGAAATGGCCGATTATTGGGTAAAGGCCTGTCGCAAGTGGCCCATCCGCAGCATCGAAGATGGGCTGGCGGAAGATGATTGGACAGGTTGGGCAACGTTGACGGCCAAACTTGGCGATCGGGTTCAGCTTGTCGGCGATGATCTGTTCGTCACGAACGTCGAGCGGTTGAGCCGTGGCCTTAAGGACAAAGTGGCCAACAGCATTCTGATCAAGGTGAATCAAATCGGTACCCTGACCGAGACGTTCAACGCGATCAACTTGGCGATGCGAAACGGCTATACCGCAGTGATCAGTCATCGCAGCGGTGAGACGGAAGATACCACCATCGCCGATATCGCGGTAGCGACGAATGCCGGTCAGATTAAGACGGGCAGCGCCAGTCGGACCGACCGGGTTGCCAAATACAACCAATTGCTTCGGATCGAGGAGCATCTGCAGGAAGAAGCGGTCTACGGCGGCCAGTTTTGGAACAAGTCGTAACGTAAGCGACAACAAAGCTGTGCGAGGCAAGTAGACCGACGTTCAGGTCGACCACAAGAGTCGATTGTGCGGGAGTCAGTGGCATGGATGCCAACACTCCGAATCACCTCAAAGACGTTGACTTAATGACCCCGAGGTCATCGGCGTGCCCCGCGAGAAAAAGGCGGACCGATCCCTCGATCGACACATTGATTGAGTGCCGCGCCGTTCATGCGATCATGTTTTGGGTGCTGGCTTTGTCGGCGATGGCGGTATTTGCCGCCTGTGTGCTGGTTCCGGTCTGGCTGGAAGCCCAGGAGGTTCATCGGTACAAACGGGCGATGGCGGGTGTGGTCGCGCAGCTTGAAGACCGCATCGACAAAAACGAAGCCCGCATTGAAGCGCTCCGAGCGGATCCCCTCGTGAATGAGCGCATTGTCCGCCGCGAACTCAACTACCGAGCAGAAGGTGAAGCGTTGATCCGGTGGACAGCCCGTGATCTGCAGGCTATGCGTCAAGCGAGGCCTACTGAGGAACCGGTCTCGGCGTTAGGTCCAGTGCGAGCCTCGGAGCCGTCTACGGTTCCACCTCAACCGCACCCATGGTTGGCGGCGGTCAAAGGTTGGTTGCCGGCATGGCCTTGGGAGGATCTTTTCGGACACTCTCCCAATCGCTCGTTGTTGCTCGTGATGGCGGGGGGCTTGCTGCTTGCGGCTTTCGTCCTCTACAGCCCCTCTCGCGCACCGAGAACAGGGCAAATCATGAGTGATAACGGACGCCGTCGCTCGACTCAATAGCTTTACCCTGCCGCATAAGACATAAGATAGGTGTGATAACTCGTGTACTGGCGTATCAAGGCTCTCGATGGGGGGTCGAGCCAGCACAGTGAACCCGTGCTGCGTGCGCAAAAAGAAAGCCATCCTGGCGGCCGGTCGGGGGTCGTGGAGTAGCAGCCAGGATGGCCCGACGTCTAGGGATTTGTTGGCAGCTAACCTCCTTTGAAGACTTACACAAGCCTGCACAAAGCAAGCGAGTGTGAGCCCATGTTGTCAGCCTGCCGAACCTCTGTCTCTTGTATTGTCGTCTTTTTGACAAAAAAACTCCATGGGGAATTTACCTGCTCTTTCAGTTTAAGCGATCTTTTTGTCGCTGTTGATGATGAGAACTGAAACCTCATTCAGCGATACAGCCGTAGCCGAATCGCGTGGACGGTCTTGGGGTTTTTACCCTATTAGGCATGGTCGAGAGGTCAAAAGGTCAAAGCTCGAGCGACATTGTCGCCGAGCCGAGGAATCGGATAGACTTTCTGCAGAGGTGAGCCCATGACAAGAGTACTCCAAACAGAGCGACCCGCAGCGGATGAGACCTGGCGGGTGTTCCGGATCATGGCGGAATTTGTGGACGGCTTCGACGCGATGAGCCGAATAGGTCCAGCGGTCACCGTATATGGTTCCGCTCGCACACCCCCCGATTCGCCAATCTACAAGCAGGCCGTGGAACTCGGGGCAAAGTTGGCTCAGCAAGGCTTTGCCGTCGTCACCGGTGGCGGTC
>Ga0180434_10002925_pt1 | contig 22133 bp, 21 predicted proteins | sample SS_ome_7_FD_132453 | JGI IMG/M metagenome (GOLD analysis project Ga0180434, IMG submission 132453) | Hypersaline lake sediment archaeal communities from the Salton Sea, California, USA - SS_1_D_2 metaG | ecosystem: Environmental > Aquatic > Non-marine Saline and Alkaline > Hypersaline >...
CATGGCCATGCGCGCGAAGGTCTCTCGAACGTCACGGCCGGAGGCGACAGGGTCGGGATTGCCATTGGGGCCTTCCGGGTTCACGTAGATCAGACCCATCTGTACGGCGGCCAGAGGATTCTCCAGTTCCCGGTCGCCTGAGTAGCGTTTATCGCCAAGCCACTCGGCCTCAGCGCCCCAATAAATGTCCTCTTCTGGTTCCCAAACGTCCTCGCGCCCGCCGCCGAAGCCGAAGGTTTTGAAGCCCATGGACTCAAGCGCGCAGTTGCCGGCGAGGATCATCAGGTCGGCCCAGGAGATCTTGCTACCGTATTTCTGCTTGATCGGCCACAGCAGGCGGCGCGCCTTGTCGAGGTTCACGTTGTCCGGCCAGCTGTTCAGCGGAGCCAAGCGTTGGCTTCCGGAACCCGCGCCCCCGCGGCCGTCACCCATACGGTAGGTACCCGCGCTGTGCCAGGCCATCCGGATGAAAAGCGGCCCGTAGTGACCGTAATCGGCCGGCCACCAATCCTGCGAGTCGGTCATCAGCGCATGCAGGTCCTTCTTTACGGCCTGCAGGTCGAGTTTCTTGAATTCCTCAGCGTAGTTGAAGTCCTCGCCCATCGGATTGCTCAGCTGCGAGTGCTGATGAAGAATCTTGAGGTTCAACTGGTTCGGCCACCAGTCACGGACTGAGGTGCCTCTACCGCCAGAAGGTTTTTTAACAGCGCCCATAACCGGGCTTTTGTTTTCTCCATCCATAATGCTTTCTCCTTTCATTGTCTTCATTTATACTTATGCACCGTGCTGCTGTGAATATCGTGCGTTGGTGCCCGTCTTTCTCATTAATGTTTGAACGAAAATCCATTCTAATAGAAGAACGATGGATTAAGCTCAAAAAATAAGAAACCTTTTGGTTATATTTAAAGTATATCAACAAGTTAGCTTTGTTAGATAAACATTCCAGAATGAGATACCTTGCATAACCTCTTTGTTATCCAGAATCAGGATTTTCTTAGCAGCATCCTCTTTTATATCGTTGGCTATTAAGAATTCCAAGGTGGCAGGTCTCAGAATGCTCCTCTTCCCTCCTCTCCTTAACAAGCATACCCGATTGTGATTTTAGTCATATTATTTGGAATAACAATAAGTATGCCAGAGTTATCCTAAAAAGGAATTCTCTTATTATCTAAACTAGTTAACCTCTTTCAAAGTCGTAGGTCGTGCTTATAACTTAATAAAATATGTCTTATCGCATAGGACTTTTTCTTGCTCCATAGGATTTTTCTTGCCTGGTTAGACTGATTTTATAAACCTTAACCCGCAACACCCATACCCATAGTAAGCTGACCATATATGAGGGCATGGGTAAATGGGAACCCATGCCAAGCCGAGCCCGAGCAGACGCGCCTGGTGTTTTACATCGTATTATGATCAGGGAGATAGAGTGTCAAAGAGTAGTATTTAGAAACACCAAAGACCGCGGAGATTTTGTAATCCAGATTATGCAGTAGGTGGCTACTGCATAATCTGGATTAACCATGAGTCAACGGCAGAGCTGACCTGGTTTTTGAACCAAGAGCTAATAGCAGACTTGATCAGTATCTAGATGTTGTTTGAATTGCCATGTTTACGCTTTGATACCCCATGATAGCTTATCCTAAAATAGATAGGATATGCTGAGGGATCCGAAAACATCATTGCTGTCCTGCCCTTCAAATTGCTTTGTCCGGATTATTTGCGTATAACTTATGCTTACCCGTTCCCATTGAAATGTAATTCCTGCCTGAAAATCACCTACTAGATGCTTTTTTTTAACGGACAGACTTTCGGTAAATGTGTTGCCATCAAGAAAAATATTTCTAAGCACTACTCGACCCTGCATGCCGGCAAACAGGTACCAGTTTAATGCACTCTTGCTGAAGTATCCTCCGCCCGGTAGGCTGGGTCGAATCCTGGGCGGGCCAAAGTCTTTTTCCAGGCCTCGCCCCAGCCTTATTGTATAACCGGCTGATCCATAAGTGAACACATTTCCCAGACTGCCACCGATATGTGGTACTAAATCATATTCTAATGTAAAGAGTTTCCCCGGCGGATGTATCCGATAGGCCTGTTCATAATATAGAACCACTCCCAGTTCATTCTCAAGCTGGTGATCCCATCCTTCCGGCACGTGAAGACCAAACAGAGAGTGCCAGAAGGTCTGGACGTCCTCGGCAAGGGAAGCCGGCCCTATTATCCCAATTTCAAGCTTTATCTTATCGTAACGATTACTGCCCTGATTGGCCATTAGGCCGAAACCCATATATAGCCACCCTGCATAAGGCCGTTGATCGGGTACAGGATTTTCCGTAAAGGTATTCTCCGGAGTATATATATTTTGACCCATAGAAATGCTTGCCCTGCCCTCCAGGGCATCCTCAGGTGCGTCCATTTCATTACGAGGGTCATACCATGGCAGTTTGTCTGCCCATTTAGTAATGAAATGTACAGGGCCTGTATAGTATTCAATATGGGTTCCATGGGAAAAATGACGGTCGGTACCCCCTCCGAAAAAATCGTTTTCAAACTGAATACTTATCACACGGTCAGGTCCATCTGCGAGGGATAAAGCCGGCCACATCAAATAACATAATGCCAGAAAGAAAGCGATAAATGATTTCAAAAAAGACATAGGTATACTACTCAGCCTCTTAATAATTTACCTTCCGAAGTATATACCTGTATATGCTTGTCCAAAAACACGATAAAGCGGTCAGCCCTTGAATCTTGAAAAAATTGTAATTGCTCGCTTATTTCACCAAGCACTCACTATTGCGACATTTCCACAAGCGGCTGCTTCTATTTTTACATTGAGCAAATCGGTGGAGTTTCCTCATTTTCAAATTCCGAGGGCTGGCCCCCTCCATTTTGTTCTTGCGTATAACGTGTGCTGGCCCAAGAGCAGCGTGTTTTTACTCTGTCGCCTGCAGCCGGGTGTTAAGTTGATTTATTCTTTCGCGCATCCCTGACCAGGTAAGAATTTCCTGGTCCGCGCTTGAGTTCAAACAGGTCAATGGCCTTAAATAAGCTGCTAAGATTTTTATAACCGTAATTCCTGGTGTCAAAAGAGGCTTTATTCGATATATGTGAGCCTACCGGACCAAGAGCTGCCCAACCATTATCTTCCTCAGTTGCTTCGATTGCCTGGCGCAATAAATTTATAAGTTTGGTGTCGGATTTAATATTTTTTGATTTTGCCTGTACAGTATCGTTCTGCTTTGGTTCCTGATCTAAAAAGAGAAATTTTGAACACGCATTCACAAATGGAGCCGGGGTCTTACGCTCACCAAACCCTAGAACAACCTTGCCTTCAGCAAGGGCACGTGTGACCATTGGCGTAAAATCACAGTCGGATGAAACAAAACACATTACATCAATATTTTTGGTATACATAATATCCATTGCGTCAATAACAAGTGCGATATCCGAGGCGTTTTTACCCTTTGTCAGGTCATACTGCTGAACCGGCTGAATTGCGTATTCGTGCAAAAGATCTTCCCATGGCTTTAGAGTGGGCGATTTCCAGTTCCCATAAGCCTTCCTTATTGTTACAACGCCATATTTGGCTACTTCGCTCAAAACGTCTTCAAACTTATTCGCAGGGGCATTATCTGCATCTATGAATAATGCTATTTTCTGTTTTAATTCGTCCATTCCGAGTTGAACCTCCTTATCAACTTAACATAGATTATATCTTATGATATAATCTGGCTATCCCTCCCTTAATCATTAGCCAGTATGATATCTTTAATTGAAATGTCAAGAAAAATAAGGGAGATATGTTATGCACAATGATATATAAGGAATCGAATGTTACCGTATGAATGCAAATAAAGAAGATCTTGATGCCTTTTTTCAACAGACAAAGGGAATCTCCGAACGTAGAGCAGCCTTTTACGTTGGGTGGCTGAACAGATTTCTGGAATTTTAGAGGGTTAGTCTCGATGAGGTTTCAGAGGGCGATCTGAAGGCGTTTGGTAATTACCTTGAGGACAGGGGGCATGAAGAATGGCAGGTAAAACAGGCCCAGGAGGCTGTACTCCTTTATATTGAGAAATTTTTACAAAAAAACATCGTGTTTAAAAACAAAGAAAGCCCTGATACCAATCAATTGCCTGTGGAAACCTGGGAAGAGGCAAAGGATGCTTTTATTAGAGTACTGCGCCTTCGCCATTATTCATACAACACTGAGAAGACCTATCGTGAATGGGTATGGCAGTCACCTCTCAGGCTGGGAGGAAATGAGCACCGGACTCATGAGCATTAGAGGTCTGTTGGCCCGCCTAAAATTGATGCGACTAATTGTTTCAGGTTTTTGTTTTCAGGATGTGATAAATCAGGATCTGCGTTGACAAACCGTTGGGCCTCTTTCTTTGCGTCTGCTAATAGCTCAGGCTCTCTCGCTATTTCATTAAAATCCAGTTCACCTGCGCCTGATTGCCTCAGTCCGGTTATTTGCCCCTGGCCTCTTCGTTGGAAATCCTTCTCGGCAATCCTAAAGCCATCCGTCGTTTCAGCTAAAAGAGTTGACCCCATTCAGACATTCCCATTAACACAGAGCTCAATTCTATTCATATATTATACTTTGGAGTTGAAAACGTTCGTTCTTATTTCTGCAAAAAGTCGCGCCGCTCAAGTGAAAACTCTTGTTCAACAAATCCTGGGAAACTGGACGCTGCTTAAGGGTTCAAGAAGTCTATGACCTCCTATGTGCGTTTTAAGAAGAACCTTTCTCCTGTTTTGATCCACAACCTTACCTATAATTGCTGAGTCTCTGCCTAAAGGGTCAGCCCTCATAATCCCGAGAACCCTTTCAGCATCTTCACGGGGCACAAAGGCAACAAGTTTTCCTTCATTGGCTAAATAGTATGGATCGAAACCAAGCAGGTCGCATACCCCTCTTACTTCTTCATGTATCATTATCTCTTCCTCATCTACCATAATACCAACATCAGATGCATTTGCGATCTCCCACAACACAGTTCCAATGCCACCTCTGGTAGGATCCCTCATAGCATGAATAGTAGGGCACGCTTTTAACATCTTTTGAACAAGTTTGCCCAGGGGGGCGCAATCGCTTTTAATCTGTCCTTTTAAAGAGAATTCTCCCCTTGCCAGGAGAATACCTATCTCGTGATCTCCTATAGGCCCGTTAATTATGATAACATCACCCGGGGTAGCATGAGAGCTCTTTACATCCACTCCTTCAGGTATAATTCCTACTCCGGATGTCGTAATAAAAAGCCCCTCGACTGCTCCACGCTCGACCACTTTTGTATCCCCTGTAACTACCATTACATCAGCTTCCATGGCAGCGTTTTTTGTTGAAGAAAGTATCTTCTCAAGGGCTTCTACAGAAAAACCTTCTTCCAGTATGAAAGCCGCAGAGATCCCTAAAGGCTTGGCGCCAACCATGGCGAGATCATTAATCGTCCCGCATATTGAAAGCCTTCCTATATCACCACCTGGGAAGAAAAGAGGCTTTACTACATAAGAATCAGTAGTAAGGGCAAGCCTGGTTTTTTCAACAGTGAGCACAGCACTGTCATCAAGAGGGGAAAGGATTTCGTTTTTAAGAAAAGGTAAAAACAGCTCCGTGACAATGTCATGACTTAGTCTTCCGCCTGCCCCATGGGCAAGTAAAATATTTTTTTCCATCATTTTAACCACCGTACTTGTAAAAAGCCGCACAACTTCCCTCAGAAGAAACCATGCAGGGTCCTACCGGATCCTGAGGTGTACATCTTGTCCCAAACAGAGAACACTCCTTAGGGGTTTTAATCCCCTGAAGAATCTCGCCGCAAAGGCAACCCGGCGCGTCAGGCTTATCTTCACAAGAGATGTCAAAGATCTCAGCTGCATCCATTTCTTTAAATTCCTCCCTGAGTGCCATCCCGCTCCCTGGAATCATACCCATACCCCTCCATCGGGCACTCACCGTTTTAAACACCTCTTTCATTATCTCCAGGGCCAAAGGATTTCCTTCTTCTTTTACCGCCCTCTTATACTGAACTTCTATTTCGGATCTGCCCTCTTTATTCTGGCAAAGAAGCATATATATTCCCTCCAAAATATCCAAGGCTTCAAACCCGGTAATTACACCCATAAGCGAAAATTCATCGGAAATAAAAGAGTATGGTTCCTTTCCAATTATTACACTAACATGACCGGGAAGAATAAAACCGTCTATCTTTGCATCTTTTGAAGAAAGCAATATTTTCATTGCCGGCGGAATTAGCCTCTGGGACGAAAGCAGATAAAAATTAGAAATCCCCCTTACCCTTGCTTCTTTGACAGATGCGGCAATAGCGGGTGAGGTGGTCTCAAAGCCTACTCCGAAGAAAACCACCTTTCGCTCTGGTTCTCTTGCGGCAGCTTCCAGGGCATCTAAAGGTGAGGTTATGACCCTGATGTCCTTGCCCATGGCCCTCTCTTTAGAAAGAGATGAGGAAGTACCCGGCACCCTCATCAAATCGCCAAATGTTAACAGGGTTACATCTTTTAGTGCAGCCATAGAAATTGCCCTATCAATCTCTGCTACAGGCGTTACACATACAGGGCATCCGGGCCCTGATACAAGTTCTATCTCTTTTGGCAGAAGAGATTTTATCCCGGATCTAAAGATGGAGACAGTGTGGGTTCCGCACACCTCCATAAAACGGAATGTTCTATCCGTGAGTCTTGAAATACCCATAAGCATGGAATCAACATTACCAACCGTATTGATTCTATTGCACTGATTCATGTTAACCTCTAATGAACTCCTCCAAAAGTTGCAATGTTTCCATAGCATCCTCTTTTTCAAGTCTCTGGATGGCAAAACCTACATGCACAAGGACATAGTCTCCTTCCATAACGCCGGTGCATAGTAAAAGGCTGACATCTCTTCTTACACCACCAAAATCAACCTCGGCAATATCCTCGTTTATGGATACAACCTTACCAGGTACACCTAAGCACATTGGCAATCTCCTAACCCGGGCAAGCCGGAATCGACCAAATGTCAAGGTTCAAATGCCACAAAAAATTCAAATTACAAAATGGCAAAACGTTTTGAATCCGTTGACCGCAAAACTCATGATAAGCCGGTCTTTTACTCAATTTAGCCATTCGATATTTGTCATTGAGCAGGCACATAATCTCATTAACGATGTAAGGCATGATATGCCTGCCCGAGCGATATACATCCATCGTTCGGGGGGATCTTTTTATGAATATGAACCCTAAAACCATTCTCAGCAAGAATACCCCATGTCTTTTCCAGAAGGAGTGTGTTTTGAAAGACCCCGCCGCTCAAAAACACATCCGACAAGCCATTTCTCTGCCGAATCTTAACAGCCATTTGGGATATAATCTGCGCGATGGAATTGTGGAAACGAGCCGAAATAACAGAGGGGTTTTCTTTACGCTGTATATCCTCTACAATTCCCTCAATAATAGGGTCTGGATCGACGATAAAACGCTCCTCGTGCTCAAAAATTTTAAGAGGATACTCACCCAACTCTCCTTCTTTCGCAATTTGTTCAAGCTCCACCGCCGCCTGACCTTCGTAGTTTACTATGCCCCTCACATTCAAAAGAGCGCTCACTGCATCAAAGAGTCGTCCCATACTGGAGCACAGGGGTGCATTTATTCGAGCCTTCATAGCCACCTGTAATTGCGACCATCGTTCAAGATCTAATTCTTTTGCGAAAGGAAGCTGAAGTCCTTGCAAATCTCCATAAATCCTTTCAAGATAGGTTGCCGCCATCCTCCATGGTTCCCATACCGCTTTATCGCCCCCGGGCAGCGGGATTTGTTTTAGGTGTCCAAGGCGTTTGTATCCTTGAACCGTGACTTCTAAAAATTCTCCACCCCATACAGTACCATCGTCACCGTAACCTGTTCCGTCCATGACTATTGCGAGCCCCGGGCCAACCTCCCCATATTCCGCCATACAACTGAGCGCGTGAGCAAAATGATGTTGAAGCCCTAATTTAGGTATATCAAGGCTCATCGCATACCTGGTAGATAGATAATCAGGATGAAGGTCATGTACAACGAGTTCGGGAGTTATCTGAAACAGTTGTTTAAAGAGCTCTATACCCTGTTCAAATGAGCTCATTGTCTCAAAATTTTCCATATCTCCTATATGCTGGCTCATAAAGGCATACTCGCCTTTTGTGAGACAAAATGTGTTCTTTAGATCTGCTCCACAGGCGAGAATATGCTTTCCCTTTTTATTCAGTTTGATAGGAAATGGAACAAAACCTCGAGCTCTTCTCAAAAAGGTTGTAGTTCCTTTTAAGGATTTGGCTACCGAGTCATCGCATCGTGTGTGGATTTCCCTATCATGCATCAAAAAGAAGTCGGCAATACCATCCAGCCGGCAAAGGGCTTCTTCGTTTTTAAAAACAATGGGCTCATCGCTCACATTTCCACTCGTCATAACAAGAACACAAATTCCTTGCTGAAACAGAAGATAGTGAAGTGGCGTATAGGGAAGCATCGCTCCGAGGGTTTTTTGAAAGGGAGCAACAGACGAGGCTATTTTTGCATCCCTTTTCCTCGGCAGAATAACAATCGGCCTCTCCTTGCTGTTCAATAGATCCTTTTCTGCATCATTAACAGTGCAGAGGCTTTCGATTACCCCAAGGTCCCTGCACATAAGTGCAAAAGGCTTGTCTTCGCGATACTTTCTTGCCCTTAGCGTTGCGACAACCTTCTCCTTCGTCGCATCACAGGCAAGGTGAAAACCCCCAAGACCCTTTATTGCGATAATTGCACCGCTTTTCAGCAGCCTAATTGTTTCATCGAGTGGATCAAGGGCTGAAATCCTTTTTCCTGAGTTGGTAAAAAGTTGCAGGGTCGGTCCGCACACGGAACAGGCATTAGGTTGTGCATGAAAACGCCTGTTGGATGGATCGTGATATTCGCTCTTGCAATCCGGACACATAATGAAAGGTGACATGGTGGTATTATCTCTATCGTATGGAACGGTCGTGATAATGGTAAACCGAGGTCCGCAATTCGTGCAGTTGATAAAGGGATAATGAAATCGGCGATCGTGAGGATCAAAAAGCTCCTTCAGACAATCATCGCATGTGGCGATATCGGGAGAGATTAAGGCATATTTTTCTTTGCCCTTGTGGCTTTCTTTTATCTCAAAGTCACGATAGCCTAAAGGTAAGCGATAGTTGACGGCGGTCTTTTCGATTCTGGCAATAGGAGGAGGTGAAGAGAGGCCTGAAAGGAATTTGTCCACCCTCTGTTTTTCGCCTTCTATTTCTATTGTAACTCCCTTTTCATCGTTAAGGACCCAACCCTTTAGATTGTTTCCCAGGGCAAGGTCATAGACAAAGGGCCGAAACCCCACCCCCTGGACGACTCCTTTTATTTGTACGCAGGCCCTGATAGCTTCCATCACCTATTCCTTTTGCCTTGTCTTTTCTCCAATCCATTCGAACCAGGCATCGATGCCCTCACCTGTTTTGCAGGATATAGGTATGATTTTAAGCTTGGGGTTGACCTTAAGGGTATCATCGCGGAATCGCTTCATATCAAAGTCCAGATAGGGAAGAAGGTCGATCTTATTCAGCAGCAATACAGTTGAAACCTGAAACATAAGGGGGTATTTCTTTGGTTTATCATCTCCCTCTGTGACAGAAATGATCATGGCCTTATCATTCTCACCGATATTAAACTCTGCCGGGCACACAAGGTTTCCGACGTTCTCTACAATCAGAAGGTCTATCTTGTTTAAATCAAATTCTTTGAGTGCTTCCCTCACCATGTTTCCATCGAGATGACAGGCACCCCCCGTATTTATCTGCACGGCGGGAATGGAATGATGAGCAATCCTGTCTGCATCACGTGAGGTAGCAATGTCTCCCTCGATCACGGCAATATGATTCTTGTCTTTGAGGTGATCTACTGTTGTTTCAAGGAGTGTTGTCTTGCCTGCTCCAGGACTTCCCATTAGGTTGAGCACATAAATCCCCTTCTCTTCAAAAAGTATTTTGCTTTGAGAGGCTATCACCTCGTTGGCCTCAAGGATATTCTTGACTACCTTAATTTCCATCTTCAATCTCCATATTTTGTATTTGTAGCTCTCTTCCCGTTATTATCTCTACATTTATGCTCTCGCAATACGGGCAGATCAAGAAGGGCTCATCTAACGCCGCTGTTTTACTACACTGATGACATGTTATGCGTAACGGTATTTCCTCAATGTCAAGGGAGCTCTCCTCAGCCACCCCTCCTGCCTTAAGGGCCTCAAAGGCAAATCTCAGGGCATCCGGCATTACTCCACGTAATCTCCCAATCTGCAATCTAACCCGTGTAACTTTAGCACCCTCATAAGGAAGGGCTTCCTGTTCAACAATCTCGAGAAGACTCTGTGCTATTCCGAATTCATGCATATCCCATTCCTTTAAGTTCTTTAAACACCGCTTGTATCACCTTTGGTACCGCAGCCTTTACTTTCGGAGTGAGCTCCATGCCATATGATATTTCCTCAGGCTCAACCCCTATAATAACAACATGGGCATTCCCTCCAAGCTGCCGTGCCATTAACAAAACATCCAAAAGATCGACCTGGTGAAGCGAAAGAGGCCTTTCATCAGCATCCATGAGATTTTCTGGAAGGCAACGATAGATGGTGCCCGGCTCCTCTCCTGAACTCAGCGCATCAATAACAATTATTTTTTCGCTCTCATGAATAACTGATAAAAGATCCATCGTGGCAGTGCCACCGTCTATCGCCACAACCCCTTGGGGCAGGCTTCTGTTTTCTAGTTCCTTCACTGCGTGGACACCAACCCCTTCGTCCTTAAGGATCAGGTTCCCAATACCAAGTATAATTACCTCTTCTTGTGCCAAACTGTCTAAATCTCCATGAAGTAACTTGAAAGCGGAACAGGATGTTTAAAATGCAATAAGATATACCTTAAGGATACGTTTCCTCAAGGGATATAGTTAGGTTCTTTTTTTATTCCTCACTCAAGAAAGATTAGCACGCTTTATTATATCAGGAACCTTTTTCTCCCAGCCAATGGCCATTATATGGACCCCCTGGCTGAGATCCTTAAGATCCCTAATCAGCTTTGCAGCAATCTCTAAACCGGTTTCTGTCTTATCTTTTGCCTTGGCCATATCATCGATCATGTGCTCAGGTACAAATACCCCCGACACATTTTTATTCATATATCGCGCCATACCAGCAGACTTCAGGGGAATGACTCCTGCTAGTACAGGTACCTTGAATTGAGCCGCCTGCTTCATAAATGTTTCAAAGGCCCCAACATCATAGACCGCTTGCGTTTGAAAAAAGCGTGCCCCCACACTGATCTTTTTCTCCATCATTGCAAGCTGGAGCTCAAATGATTCATTTGTATCAGATACCGGTTTCACCACTGCTCCAATAAATAAATTGGTCTTCCCCTTAAGTTCATTGCCTGCCAGATCATACCCTTCATTCATTCGATTAATTGTCCAGATTAATTGCTCTGAGTCCAGGTCGTAGACGTCCTTGGCATCCATGTGATCTCCCAGAGTGGGAAAATCACCTGAAATAACCAAAACGTTTTTAATACCGAACACAGAGGCACTGAGCAGATCAGACTGAAGGGCTATCCTGTTTCTGTCACGGCAGGTCATCTGGAAAACAGGATCCAATCCCTTATTTACCAGCATTGAGCAGGCTGCGAGTGATCCAAGCCTCATTACTGCACTCTGTTGATCAGTTACATTTATTCCATCCACATTTCCACTAAGGATCTCTGCCAGTTCCGCAATTTCCGATATGTCCGTCCCTTTTAAGGGGCCAACTTCTGTGGTAATTGCAAATTTTCCACTTTCCAGTGCTTCTTTTAATGCCATTATCCTGTGCCCTCCTCATGTGATTCATACTTGTGTTCAAGAGCCCAAATGGGTGTGGAAAGCAACTCCGATTTTGGTCTCATCTTATTCCATGACTTAGGAGGAATAAATTTTTTCATCATGTCAAGCCTTCCCGTCTCCTTCAGACGTGCGTAAATCATCTCCCACCCGCAGGGCTTTTCAGGACTTACCTCGCATTTTCCATTGGAGGCACCTCCGCATGCCCCATTTCTCAAACCCTTTGAACAGACTGTGAGAGGGCAAATTCCGCCAGTATAATCCAACAAACAGTCCCCGCATTCCATGCACCGTTCCTCTCCCTGCCATTCGCCTCGTGAGCCACCAAGATTTATCGTATTACAACCAGGATGTACCGGCTTCTTTACCATGGCTGCAGTAGTTTGGATACCAACGCCACAGCACAGGACCAAGAGAGAGTCTGATTCCATTATCGTGTCTTCTTGAGGCCTTAGCCTTGAAGCTACAAGGGCTTTTTGGCAGAGGAAATCAACAACATTGCAGCCGGTTACTGTTTTTCCTTCTCTCTCTAAGCGTTCCTTCATCTCCAGCACCTGAGGTAACCCTCCTGTCTGGCTTGCCTGTGCACATCCGTCACAGCCTAAAATAAATATCTTGTCTTCACCCTCCAGATATCCTACTATTTCCTCAAAAGGCTTTTGTTCTGAGCGTAACATCTCTATCCTCCTGTTAACCCTCCTGATAGGTAATTCACTTAGTTATCCGTACTATTTTTTGTTGTACCGTAAAAAATAATAGTCCATGCCTGAACACAAATCATAAATGACGATAGGGTTAAGCTATGATGTATCTCCTTAATTCTCGCCCCTTATGATTCAATAGATGAACAGCGCATGCAATACATGGATCAAAAGACCTTACTATCCGCACTATCTCAAATGGATTTTCTTCATCTTTCACCTTTGTTCCCAACAAGGCCTGCTCAATCGGACCGTGATTGCCCATATCATCCATTGGGGATGCATTCCATGTCGTAGGGACGACACATTGATATTTTTCTATCTTGCGATCTTTAATAACAATCCAATGCCCTAACGCCCCTCGAGCTGCATCAACTATCCCCACACCGGTTCCCTCTTCAGGTATTGTGTAATCAAAGTAAACAGGCTCTCCCGGTTTCAGTGAAAGAACCCAATTTTCCAGATTCTTCGCTATGTGCAATGCGCAGAGGGCCCGGGCTGCATGCCTTCCAAGAACACTGAAAAGAACGCCTGGTGAGGCATTGAAATGCTTGAGCACTGAGTTCACCATATCCTTTGTTGCTGCATCACCCGCTGCATACCCAACGGCAATCCTCGCCAATGGGCCTACCTCATATGCCTCCCCTTTGTACCTTGGGGCTTTGATCCAGGAATAGCCCCCGTCTTTCCCGGGCATAGGCTTGGTCTCTCCATCAAAAGGATGACGGCCTGAGGTATCATGCTCGTACCATGAATACTTAATCCATTCGTTGATTTGATCCAGGTCGAGGGGATGATGTTGTAAGTCCATCGATGTACTACCCTGTTTGAATAAGCGTGCCCTTTTTGTATAATCTGGATCACTCCCATCGAGATCGAAAATCCCGTACGATAGAAATTTCCCGCTGCCTTTCCCAATTTCAAAGTAATCGCCGTAGGTCTCTGCAACCTTTATCACATCGGGAACATAGATATCCTCAACAAACTCCCTGATTTCTCTTGCACGCGCAAGGAGCGTGGCAATTTTATCAACAGTGGGAATCTCTGTCATGCCGCCAGGTGTCACAGCGCATGCATGGGGAAGCTTTCCAGCAAGGACCGCTGTTGCCTCGTGCCCTTTACGCCTCATCTCCAACGCCTGGACATAGTGAGAAACCAACTCCTGGTCAATGGCCGATGTAAAGCGGTAATCACCCTCATAACGCGGTACAAAGGGAGCGAGTTCGCCTCGTGATATAAAGGCCCGTATGCTCTTTAACGTTCGATCATTTCCGTCATAGGTCGCTACCTTTGTAACATCTACATAATCAAGGGCGGCCAGGTGGTAAAAGTGAAGAATATGATCCTGAACTTGATGAAATCCCATGGTCAGATTTCTCATATGGCGAGCGTTATCAGGTATTTTATCTGCAATTCCAAAAGCACTATCAAGGCACAATGTCGATGCTGTAGTGTGGCAGTGATTGCAAACACCACAGATCCTCTCGGTAATCAGTTGGGCATCTCGAGGGTCTCTTCCCTCCAGTATCTTCTCGAATCCGCGGAAAAGCATGCCTGAGCACTTTGCCTCCTTGACCTCTCCACTATCGACAATTGTCTCTACCTTTAAATGTCCTTCAATTCGTGTAATAGGATCTATTACTATTTTACCCATATTTCTCAATCCTCCCGTTTTTTCCAATATTCACCAATTTTAGGTATCTCCACATCAGTGAGTTTCTCATAAAAAGAGCCGAGAAAATCCGGAAATTCCGGCTGTGTGCATCCCTGGCACCCCATGCCGGACCTGATACACCAGTTTACTCCGTTGTTCCATTGGCGTATCGGGCAATCTGCATAGGTAATTGGGCCCTTGCATCCAAGCTCGTACAAACAACCTTGATCCCCGAACTTCTTGGCAAATTTCCCCTCGTCAAAGTAAGGCCTCCTCTGGCAGTTTTCATGGATGAGCATTCCATAGAATTCCTTGGGTCGAAGAAGGTCATCGAGATCACCCTCTTTAGGAAGACCAAACAAGAGAAGTTTTGCAACGGTTCCCACGAACCAGTCAGGGTGAGGGGGGCATCCAGGTACATTGATGAGGGGTGTAGAAATCCTCTCTTCCTTAAAGATCTCCATCACGCTTTTCACCCCTGTAAGATTGGGCCGTGCACCAGGTATTCCGCCAAAGCTTGAGCAGGTTCCCAGGGCAATCACGGCCATTGCCTTTTTGCCAAGTTCGACTACCCACTTATAGAATGGTACAGGTTCATCATTTCTCTCGCCTACATAACAATAGACACCTCCATCAGCAGTAGGAACCACTCCTTCAGCGATCAAGAGGAACTGGCCTTCATGTTCCTGACCGGTATTCTCTATCGCCCGTATCACTGGGTCTCCTGAACCTGCCGAAATATTTGTATGAAACTTCAAACTGATATGTCTTCCCGGCACAACCTCATCAATCAGCACGCTCTTTATGGAAGGAGCTACTGTATTAAGAATCGAAATAGAACAGCCGCCACATGTTCCACCCCCAATCCAAACTGCCGGTATTTCTTTAACATCAGACATCTCATACCTCCCTTTTAAGTTTTACAGCGCATCAAGAAGATAGGGACCCTTTTAGGCATTAGTCGTCCTAATTTAGATAAATTCCATTTTGCTTTCTATGGGCTTTCATCAGCCGTAAATCCCTGCTCATGAGCAAGCACATCTAAGTGCAAGGTAACAAGATTCTCCAACTCCAGTGGTGCTGGTTGCTCAATAACCCTCATATCCAACGTCTTGATATAACGCCCGCACTTTTTACAGAAATCAACTCGAAAGCCCTCTTCTTCCTCACTTACAAAGTATCCAAGTTCTTGTGGCTGGTCGTTGTTGCAAAAAGGACATTGTAATCGTGGATAGTGCCACTCAAAGCCGCAGAGTTCGCAGTGGAGAAACCTCTTGCCTTCATTACCCAAATAGGCCATATCCGGGTAAGATCCACACAGAGGGCAGTAGCCATAACTCCATCCATTTGTCTCAATTCTTTCGCTAACCAATTCTTTCAGAATGTTTAAGGATGGCTTTAATGATGTATGTGTTAGAAACTTCATAACCATAGGCTCGAGATCTAGCTCTTTAGCTATACGGCTCATGGCTTCCTCGTCGCGTGAAAGAAATGCAGTAATAAGATTTATTAACCAATCATAATGAGCTCGCGCCTTGCTTAAGGTCTTTTTTAATGCCTCCTTGTCTTTCCTTTTTTTTGAGGACAAATGCTCTAATAAACGCTCGAAAAGGGAGGAGGAGGCTTTAAGGTCAAGAGGTAAACTCTCTCTTGAAAACAGAGGAAACCCTTCCTTTACCTTAACCTCGCTTATTACATCATTTCTCACTGCATACTTAATCTCAGGCTTAAACTCATTAAGAAAAATGACAATATCCCTGTATACAGATAAGGCCTCTCTGTACATTGGTCTATTCTGGATAAGCCGATCTATATGGTGTAATAATTCGGTGCTCATAATAACCTTCTCGTGCCATACACATTGTTATCGAAACTCAAGAAGAACCCCGTTAAAAGAACCCTTTTTAGGAAGATTTCTCTTAGCTTGCTAATCTCTGAAGCAATTGCCATTCTTTTGATAACTCCTTTAATGGTCGAGCAATTCGCTTCAGGGCCGTCTTTCTGTCGATCCCTCCTGGTATTTTTACAGCCTGGGCATATTCATGATATTTTGCCGGCTCATCAGAAAGGAGATAGAAGACCCTGGTATCTTCAACACCCAGCAATGTAGCTTTAGGGAGCTTTTTTTTCACTTCGGCCAGGCGTTTATGAGCCAAAGAAACCATTGCATCCCGATCTCCAAAATTCATCGCCCCTGTCGGGCAGGTCTTGACACAGGCCGGCAAAAGCCCATTATGGACTCTATCAACGCACATGGTGCATTTGGCTATATATCCGGTTCCTGGCTGAGCCCTGGGTATATTGTACGGGCAGGACTCCCGCACGTCTTCACTGTTCGCTTTTTTCAACTTATCAGTATAAAGGACCGCACCGGTATGCTGATCAATAATGATAGCATCGGGATCTTCAAGAAACTCCTTGCAAGGTGGCTCGATACAATGCCTGCACTGATCAGGAAAAAAATACCAAATAGGTTTGCCATCATCTCCTGTATCTTCAGAAAACCGTACCAATTTATAGGTATAAAATGAAAGATCTTTGGGGTTCTGAAAAGTTCCCCAGTTCTCTGTCTTCGTAGCAGGGAGTTGATTCCATTGCTTACAGGCAATCTGGCAACCCCTGCATCCGGTACATAATGTCGTATCAATAAAAAATGCCTTTCCTTCCATCAGATAACCTCCTTATATCTTCCTGACATTCGCCATAAAAGCCTTTGATTCAGGAATCCTGGTATTTGGATCACCGGTTGATGGTGTCAACAAGTTGGCAGCATCACCACCATCCTTGGGATGGACCCATCCGAAATGCCATGGCAGTCCTATCTGGTGGACCACGGTGCCGTGTATTTTAAAAGGCCTCAAGCGCCTGGTAACGAGAGCTACAGCCTTTACCTTACCCCTGGCTGATTCTACAATAACCTTTTCTCCATTCATTAACCCTCTTAGCTCGGCAAGTTCCGGGCTCATCTCCACGAAGAGCTGTGGTTGGGCCTCTACCAGCCATGGTTGCCATCTTGTCATAACGCCGCTCTGCCAGTGCTCGCTGACCCTGTAGGTTGAGCACACAAAGGGATACCTGCAATCGCATGTCCTGTAAGCATCCATGTCGGTTTTGTAGATGGGCGCCGTCGGATTGATGAGCTGACTGGAAAACAAGTTCTTCTCCACAGGACATTCAAGAGGTTCGTAATGCTCCGGAAAAGGCCCATCAGCCCTGCCTGGCCCAAAGACGCTAGCATAACCCTCAGGCTTCATGATAAACGGATACTTGCTCTTGTGATTTAGGGTGCCATCTTTATTCAGCATGGGAGGCCATCCACCATCTGGTACGTCTCCGACCCATTTTGTACCATTCCATTTGATGACAGGATGTTCCGTATCCCAGGGATTTCCATGTTTATCTACAGATGCCCTGTTGTAGATTATCCTTCGGTTTACCGGCCAGCACCAAGCCCACTCAAGATTCAGGCCAATGCCTGAGGTCTCCCTCTTGCGCCTGGCAGCCATGTTCCCCTTGTTAGTATATGAGTTACAATAGAGCCAGTTAGCACTACTGGTAGAGCCATCTGACTGGAGAAAGGCAAAGCTGGGAACCAGATCACCCCTCTTAAAGGATTTTCCATTGATTGTCACATCTTTCAGGAAATAGCCGTTGATCTCCTTTGCCATCTTGTGGGAATCGAACTCACCGTTTGTTGTATAGTCCCACTTTAGATTCAGAATAGGCTCCGGGAATATGGCATCTTTATCACGGCGGTAAAGATACCTGACCTTTTTGAAGAGATCCGTCATGATATCACCGTCGGTTCTTGCATCTCCTGGTGAATCTGCAGCTTTATATCTCCACTGCATCCAGCGACCACTGTTTGTTACGGACCCCTCTTTTTCAACAGATACTGCGCATGGAAGCATAAAGACTTCTGTTTTAATCTTTTTTGGATCCACGCCAGGTCCTTTCCAGAACGATCCAGTCTCATTATCGAAGATATTCACGTTAACCAACCAGTCTAACCTTGCCAAGGCCTTCCTTGCCTTATTTGCGTTGGCACTTGAACCTGCGGGATTCATGCCCCAGGCAAATAAGCCCTGGAATTTCCCCTTGTACATCTCGTCAAAGATATCAAGCCAGGAGTAGGATTCGCCATCATCCAGCTTTGGTAGCCAGCTGTAGCCAAAGTCATTTTCCCTGGTTGCCTTATCGCCAAAGAAGGACTTGAGCAGACTCACTGAGTATTTTGGGTAGTTTCCCCACCAATTTGCGCTCAAGGGATCATTTGTCTTAGGTGTACATTTGGTATTGTAATCGGTAAGGATCGCCTGAGATGCCGTAGGGGTTTTCAGATACCCAGGCCATATGTGATAAAGAATACAGTGATCAGTAGAACCCTGGACATTAGATTCTCCTCTTAGCGCATTCACACCTCCACCGGCCACGCCCATATTGCCCAACAAAAGCTGTATAATGGACATAGCTCGTATGTTTTGAACACCCACGGTGTGCTGTGTCCAGCCCATAGCATACATGATGGTGCCAGCCTTGCCCTTCTGCCCGGTAGCTGAATACATCTCGTAAACCTTTAACAAATCCTCTTTTGGTGTACCGGTAACCTCCTCTACCTTATCCAGGTCGTAGCGACTATAGTGTTTTTTTAATAGTTGAAAGACACAGCGAGGATCCTGAAGGGTTCGATCTTTCTTTGAAATGCCCTTTTCATCCCTTTCAAACTCCCACACGCTCTTGTCATATTTGCGGGTTTTCGGATCGTAGCCTGAAAATAGGCCATCTTTGAAGTCAAATTTATCAGTTAAAATAAAGGCAGCATTTGTATACTCGGCCAAGTATTCCTTGAAGTATTTGTTGTTTTCAATAATGTACTTGATCATACCGCCCAAGAAAGCTATATCAGTACCGGATCTCAATGCTGTATAAAAATCGGCCTTTGAAGAAGTCCTTGTAAATCGCGGGTCAACGCTTATCAACTTAGCTCCCTGCTTCATAGCCTCAGTTACCCATTTAAATGAGATTGGGTGATTCTCTGCAGCATTGGAACCCATAATCAAGATGCAGTCACTGTTCCTGATATCAATCCAGTGATTGGTCATTGCGCCGCGCCCAAACGACTCTGCCAGAGCCGCAACAGTGGCGCTGTGTCAGATACGGGCCTGGTGCTCGATATAGACCAGCCCCAAAGCTCTCATCATAGCCTGTAGGGGCCAACACTCCTCGTTATCAAGGGCAGCACTTCCAATATGGGCTATGCCATTAGTTCTGTTAACCAACTGACCTTTGCTATTTTTATGAGTAAAGCTTGTATCCCTTGATTTCTTGATATTCAAGGCGATTTTGTATAGTGCCCAATCCCAGGAAACATGCTGCCAGGCATGGCTATAAGGCTTGCGGTAAAGCGGTGTTTTTAGGCGATTTTCATTGTTTACCAACTGACTAAGCGCGGCGCCTTTGGAGCAGAGAGCACCTTCATTGATGGGATGATCTGGATCACCCTCTGTATTAATAACCTTACCAGTTGCTCCTTTGCTGGTGTGAACAATGATGCCGCAGCCCACTGCACAATATGGGCAGATGGTAGTGGACTCTTTTGCATACCGAATTTTTAATGTCTGAGCGTAGGATTTGACTGGCTTTAAATCCATGCCCAGGCCAAAGGCCATTACACCTGCGGCAGCCCCTACAGAAAACTTGAAAAATTGCCGCCTATTGATTTTCATGCGCTAACCTCCTTTCTTCATGTCTAAAAAAAGTAGTTATAAATGGTTGCCAATTAAACCCAAGGAGAGGGTTTCGGTCGAAAGATCCCTTTGAGATGCAGCTTGTTTTTCTTGATAGAGAAAACAAAAAGGTGAGTACACAGCTGAAAAGAAAATCAGATAATAAAAATCTCTAAACAGAGTGAGTAAAAGAGCAAATGTGAATAATGCCGGAAGAAAGAATGCGGCTCCGCTCGGAATCCATAACAAGTGCTTAGCGTTATTCACAGCTACCTCCTTGGTAGAACTAAAAACTATTTAAAAACCAAGCATATATTCAAAATATGAGTGAAAGAGTTGGCTGCCTCTGCTTGGTATGCCCTCTGGGTGGGAGTATTTAAAGGGATACCTCGCATAGCCTCTTTGTGATCCACAATCAAAATTATTTTGCCCACATCCTCTTTGATTTCGTTGCCTATAAAGAATTCAAAGACAGCAGGTCTCCGAATTCTCCTGCTACCTTTTCTTCTTCACAAGCAGACCGGATTGTGATTCTCGTCACAGTATCTTGAATAACAATAAGTATGCCAGAGTTATCATAAAAAGGAATTCCCTAATTATCTAAAGTAGTTAGTGGATTTCAAGGTCGTATTTCGTGCGTATAATTTAATGAAATATGTCTTATGGCGTAGGACTTTTTCTTGCCAGATAGGACTATTTCTTGCCTGGCCAGACTCACATTTTAGCAAAGCGTAAATCGGGACGTAACCCGCCCCCCTTACAAAAGTAAGCTGACCACATATGAGACCATGGGTAGATGGGGATCCATACCAAGGCGAGCCCGAGTAGACGCACCTGGTGTTCTACATGATATGATGATCAGGGAGATAAACCCAGATTATGCAGTAGCCACCTACTGCGGCCGAAAAAACCTTGCTGTACTGCCTTGGAGGGATTTCCCGATTTTGCTTCTCAACATATTTACGAAAAGGTATTTTCTGTTATTGGGCAGTTCGTGAAGGGGGATTTTCCCTTAGACAATGAGCGAGTGGCTTGGGAAAAAGTGGCGCAGGGGTTGGGTATTCGGTGGAAAGAGGCGAAGTCGTTGCTCGTGAAAACCACTATCAGTTACTTGAATGAGTTTCTGAAATTGTTAAGGGTGGTCGCGGCTCAACGCTTCAACTGCTGATCACATGGTAAAAGGTTCCTTCGTATTCAATTTTAAAGGCCCTGGCATAGGAGAAGCCCTCGTAATTCAAGGCATTACAACACCCCATTTTTTTACGAAAAATCAAGGGCTGATGCCAACCAGTCTTAAAGGAGACCATCTTTCTCATTTTATCGATCCTATATATCTATATATTTTTCTATATTATAGAATGAGCTATCTCACCATGTAAGCGAAAAAAAGCCCCAGCCAAATGGCAGGGGCTTTTTTAGAACGTACCGAACCAGTTTACGGACGGCTTGTCACACCGGTCGTCGCATCGGCACCGAGCCAATGAGCGGCTTCCGGATAGGTCGCTTTATCGATAGTAATGCTGCCATCGAGGACATAGTTATCAACCCAGTCGATGGAATCGAAGATCAAGCGCTTGGCATAGAAACGGTTATGTGCATAGGCACCCGGCTCATGGTGCAGGTAATTGTAGTTGTGGGCTGCACCGAAGTTCCCTTCGTTAATCCAGCTATCGGCAGAGAAATAGGGGTAGGAACCTGTAAAAGTAACCCCTCTTCCGACCAGAGTCTGGTTCAATATTTCCAGTGCTTCGTGGTAGCCCTCTGCTTCCTTTTCCAGGAAGGCAGCAGCAGCAGCGGTCTGCAGGCCAAACGCTGTGGTAGTATCGGTAACTACCAGAGCAGGGCCATGCTCCCCATTATGGCAGGCAGCACAGCTGGTTGCGTTCAGTGCGGTGATGACCCCGTTGTCGTCCTTATTGACCACTTCAAACAGGTGACTCTCAGCAGTTTGCATATGACAGACGACGCAGGGGCCGGAACCGGTTTCCGGGCTGTCGCTGTTCAAGCCGATAGTATCATGTGCGAAATAAGGCACATCGGCATAGCTCTGCCCGGCGTACTCGTAACCGATCCGGGTCTTGGATGCGTAGAGGGTCGCCGAAGCCACCAGGTAGTGAGCTTCGGTGACATTCTTGGTTCCGGGGCCGAAACCAG